>TARA_R110002051_G_scaffold4229_3_pt1 | contig 16576 bp, 16 predicted proteins | sample TARA_R110002051 | Tara Oceans TARA_R110002051 (sample SAMEA4397023) | marine metagenome | biome: Polar Biome; feature: [MES] marine water layer (ENVO:01000295) within the mesopelagic zone...; material: water (ENVO:00002006), including particulate matter (ENVO:01000060) such as......
GGGCAAGGTTCCAAAAGCATTCCAACTAGCAAGAAGAAACACGAGCACGATGGCCAATAGTCCACCGAAAAATAATCCCCAAAACCATTTGAGGTATTTGATAACAGGAGTTCCCGTTTTAGTGGTATTTTTCTTTTTTGCTGTTGTTGCCTTTTTTGCCATTTTAATCGTTTTCTGGTCTTTCAATACGTAGACCTACTTCTGTAATGCCCACTAATTTTTGATCGCCTGCAACATTGCCATTTTTGCGCATTGCTTGCTTTATTGTCATGGTATAGGTTCCGCTTTCGCGAAAGCGAAATTCTTCTTTATACCAAAGTTTACTTTCTTTTATGTCTCCTAAACCTTCACCCAACAACTCCCCTGAAGGTTTTGCCATTCTATATTCGAGGGTATCAGTTTCTTGTTTGCCATTTGGGTACCCTAACTGGGTGACTAAAAACAAATTATTATATGGGTATTTATGATTGGAACGAAGTGTAATAAACACATTCAATGGTTGAACACTATCGAGTTCGGAAACTTCGATAACCACAGCCTCTTCTTTATCCCAGCCTCCATTTATTGTTTCATAACTGTCAAAAATACGCCCGTCATCACATGAGATTACACTCAGCATAAGAAGCAACATCCCTATCCATTTACGCATCTGAACCAGGTTTTGGTTTACGACTGTTGTTTTTTGATCGAGAATTGTTCCGATTTTTGTTTGGTCTTTGACCTTCTCCCTCTTTTTTTGGTGCTCCTTGTTTGGCGCGCTGAGGCTTAGGTCTTGGTTTTGAGTTTTGTTTGTCTTGTCCTGCTTTTTGACCTCGTTCTTGTACCGCTCCCGCTGGTTTTTTACGATTTTTATTGCGATTGTTACGGCGCTTTGTATGTGTTTTGGGTTGGTCAAAACGAGTAAGACTATCTTGACCTACAACGTTGCCAAAATCCGTTTTAGTATCTACTATAAGTTCGGCGGCAAATTCTTCAAGACTTGCTATTGGCTCCTTAGCTTTATTTGCGGCAATAATCTCATTTGCATGCGCCGTTGTTAATTTATGCCAGTTCATCCACTCACCTTCATAAGCATACCAAAGTACCCCTTGAAATATGTCGAATTTTTGACATACTGCTGTTCCCTTTTCTGTAAACAGTTTCTGGTCGGTCTTAGGAAAATCTTTTAAGGCGTCCATATAAGCATCTAACTCATAATTTAGGCAGCACTTGAGCTTTCCACATTGACCAGCTAATTTCTGAGGATTTAGAGATAGTTGCTGATATCTCGCTGCACTGGTTGTTACTGATCTAAAATCGGTAAGCCAGGTAGAGCAACATAATTCGCGACCACAAGAACCAATACCCCCGAGACGGGCTGCTTCTTGACGAAGACCAATCTGACGCATTTCAATACGTGTTCGGAATTCTTGTGCAAATTCTTTTATGAGTTGGCGAAAATCTACACGCTCTTCTGCAGTATAATAAAAGGTGGCTTTAGAACCATCCCCCTGAAACTCGATATCCGAGAGTTTCATTTGTAGATCTAGTCGAATCGCTATTTGACGCGCTCTGACTTTCATAGGATCTTCTTTCTCCCGTGCTTTGGTCCAGATATCAATATCTTTCTGAGAAGCTTTGCGATAAATCTTGAGAGTTTCTTCTGTATCTTGTTTGATCTTTTTGCGCTTCATTTGTACCCGAACGAGTTCTCCTGTAAGAGTTACCATCCCAATATCATGGCCTGATGCTGCTTGTGTTGCCACAATATCACCAATGCTTAAAGTCAAGTTTTCTGTATTTTTATAGTAATCTTTTCTTCCGTTTTTAAAGCGAACTTCCATATAGTCAAAAGGAGCTTGTCCTTCAGGAAGAGTCATATTAGATAACCAATCAAAAACGGTTAATTTATTACATCCATCCGTACCACAGGTTCCATTATTTTTGCAGCCTTTAGGTTGCCCATCGGCGCCTGTGCCGCAATTTCCACATGCCATATTCCATCTATATAATGAGGTAAAAGGTCTATAATCAGCCTATTCGAGCTTGATTTGGACAACATTTACTCGTGATTATTACTTATATTTAACATCAATCTTCGTTAAAGATACCATTTTTGAAGTTCTTCTACGGAGTTTGAGGGTTGCGCTTTCCTACCCGACATCGTTCAGGAGGGCGCGAAAGCAAATTTAACATTAATCTATGACCCAATGAAACAAATCACTAGAAGCTGTCTCGCTCTTTTAATGGTGATCCCTTGTCTGGGAACATTTGCCCAATCCACCGATGTTTGGACAGGCGGATCATATGTTTATAACCCAACAAATCTCCCCTGTCTCACAGCCGAAGATTATGCATATTACCATCAGGTTGTGGCAGAAAATATCGCTGAATTAGAAAGTCGTTCACATAGGTCTTATGTAAAGGGTCGCACTTCTCTACAAGTGACTTTAGAATGGCCTATAGCACAAGCAGCTGGCTATGACTATACAAGTACATGGGCCATTTCAAATTATATGGATCATGATGACACAACCGGATCCTTGGAAGACTGGAATTGTGGAATACGGACCTATGATACCGCTAGTGGCTATAATCATCAAGGTATAGACATCTATTTATGGCCTTTTAATTGGCAGCAAGTAGATCGAGATCAAACAGAAGTAATCGCTGCCGCCGATGGCCAAATTGTATTTAAAAGTGATGGGGGTTTTGATATGAATTGTGAATTCAATAGCGATCAATGGAATGCTATTTATGTTGAACATAGCGATGGAAGCATGGCTTGGTATGGACATATGAAAAATGGCAGTTTGACATCAAAAAACGTAGGTGATATGGTTGTCACAGGAGAAAAATTAGGTGTTGTCGCTAGTTCAGGTAATTCTACGGGCCCTCATCTTCACTTTGAATTATATGATGACACGAGTGCCTTAATCGATCCTTATCTGGGAGACTGCAACCCAACCACTAGTTCAACTTGGTGGGCAGACCAAAAAAGCTATTTAAATACGGGAATTAATGCGGTCTTAACGCATACGGAATGGCCTGACTTTGGGTCTTGCCCAGATTTAGAAACAACCCATGAAAGCAAAGATTTTCAACCAGAAGCATTGGTGTATTTTATAGGATATTTCAAAGATCAAATTTCAGGAACCTCAGCATTGTATGAAGTATTTAAGCCTAACGGCGCTCTGTATTCAACATGGACGGTAGATTTTACGGATGATTTTTATTCTTCTTGGTGGGGAAATAGTGTTGCTATCAATTCAGATGAAGGAAGTTGGAAATTTAGAATTTCTTATAACGGAGAAATCGTTGATCATACCTTTAATGTTGCCGAGCTTTCTGTAGGTGAAGAAGAGGTTCTTCAATTGAGCGCTTATCCCAATCCTACGTTTGACACTATAAACCTTACAACAGTCGTTCCAATGGACGGCTATGTAGTTCGTGATGTTTTAGGCAAAACGGTTATATACAAATCAGGAGTTAATGATGTTAAGACTAAAGTAGATCTCTCAAATCTATCTTCAGGCATGTATTTTATAACCACCACTGCCTTAGATACTGAAGGACAAATAACCGTTCGAATCTTAAAGAAGTAGTAAGATAAAAACATAAAAAAAAGGCTCAAGAAAACTCCTAAGCCTTTATAAAAACCGTTTACGTTTAGTTTTTAAACTTTAATTTTTCTGAGCGTCCTTTTTTAAAGATTTTATTGCTATTTCCTTTACCGCTGCGAAGGGCTTTTTGCTCTTCATAAGGCAAGTGGATGATTTCTATACATTCTACAGAACAACAATTTTCCATAGTCTCTTTACAGGCTTCACATTGAATAAATAGGAGATGACAGGCTTCATTTGCACAATTTTCATGTACATCACAAGCTTCTCCACATTGGTGACATTGTGAGATTACGTCATCTGAAATACGCTCTCCACGTCTATGGTCAAAAACAAAGTTTTTACCTTTGAATTTATTCTCAAGGTGCTGTGATTTTACTTGACGTGCATATTCAATGATGCCGCCTTCAAGTTGATACACATTTTTAAATCCTTTGTGTTTGAAATAGGCGCTTGCTTTTTCGCAACGGATTCCTCCGGTGCAATACATCACCAATTTCTTATTCTCTTTGTGGTCTTTTAGGTCGTCTTCTATAAGATCTAATGAATCTCTAAATGTATCTACATCTGGAGTCACTGCATTTTTAAAATGTCCGATCTCGCTTTCGTAGTGATTGCGCATGTCGACTAAAACGGTATCTTCTCGCTCTATCAATTCATTAAAGGTAGCTGCATCCACATGAATGCCTTTATTGGTGGCGTCAAAGGTATTGTCGTTCAATCCGTCTGCAACTATTTTATGACGTACCTTCACTTTGAGTTTCAGAAATGACTTGTTGTCTTGTTCTCTTGCGATGTTTAGCCGTACGTTTTCCAGAAAGTCAATACTATCGAGAAAGGTTTTAAAGACGTCAAATTTTTTGGCAGGCACTGAGAGTTGGGCATTGATCCCTTCATGTGCGACATAAATTCGTCCGAGTACTTCCATATCGTTCCAGGCAAGGAATAGATGATCTCTAAAAAGTTCTGGATTCCCAATCTGGGCGTATTGATAAAAAGAGAGTGTGAGGCGCTCATCACCAGCCGAATCAATAAGGGCTGCTCTTTCTTTAGCGCTTAATTTGTTGTACAGTTGCATGCTATACTTAGTTTAAGTGTTATAGAAAATTTTTGCAAAGATACGCCATCCCATTAGAATTCAAATTTTTAGATGGCTGTTCATTTTTTACCATAAAAAATGCCCGGAACGTTTTGTTGCGGGCATTTTTTAGAACGGCTAATTCAAGATTGAACTTATTATTTTTTTATAAGTTTTGGGTCTTTCCAGCATTATCCGCCCTCCAACCTACGCTTATGCGCTACCAATTGTAGCCATATGGACGCAAGCTGAATTCTCGTAAATTGTTTTTGATGAACACTCATTTTATACATACTTCTCATAGAAAAGACTGAAAAAATGGAAAAGGTTGCGTAGAACTGAGCTATTCATCCTTAAATAGGTCCAAATTTGTTAAAAAGTATCTGCTTTCGCGAAAGCATGAGCCTAAAAGAAGTCCTATTTTTACAACACATTTTAAGCATAAAAATTGAAGCTATGAGCAGCGAAAAAGAAGCAAAACTAAAAGCATTAAAACTCACTTTAGACAAACTGGACAAAACCTATGGAAAAGGGGCTGTCATGAAAATGGGAGACCAAGCCATTGTTGATGTCGAAACGATCCCAACAGGTTCGTTAGGACTCGATATCGCCTTAGGCGTTGGCGGATATCCTAGAGGTAGAGTTATTGAAATATACGGACCAGAGTCTTCTGGTAAAACTACTTTGACATTACACGCTATTGCCGAAGCCCAAAAGGCTGGAGGAATCGCAGCATTTATTGATGCAGAACACGCCTTTGATCGTTTCTATGCTGAAAAACTGAATGTAGATATTGAAAACTTGATCATTTCTCAACCAGATAATGGTGAGCAAGCCTTAGAAATAACAGATAACCTGATTCGTTCAGGAGCTATAGATATCATTGTGATTGATTCTGTAGCTGCCTTAACGCCTAAAAGTGAAATTGAAGGGGAAATGGGGGATTCAAAAATGGGTCTTCATGCTCGTTTGATGTCTCAGGCCTTGCGTAAACTTACAGGGTCAATCAGTAAAACAAACTGTACGGTTATTTTTATTAACCAACTTCGAGAGAAAATTGGAGTTATGTTTGGGAATCCTGAAACTACTACTGGTGGTAACGCATTGAAATTCTATGCCTCTGTGCGATTAGACATTCGTCGATCAACACAAATTAAGGATAGCAATGCCAATGTAATGGGAAATAAAACTCGTGTCAAAGTTGTTAAGAATAAGGTAGCTCCTCCTTTTAGAATGGCAGAATTCGATATCATGTATGGAGAGGGCATTTCAAAAGTCGGAGAAATTATTGACATCGGTGTCAATTACGAAATCGTTAAAAAGAGTGGGTCTTGGTTCTCATACGAGGATACAAAACTCGGCCAAGGTCGAGATGCAGTAAAAGCCTTACTGCTGGATAATCCAGATTTAATGGACGAGCTTGAAACTAAAATTCATGCGGCCATTAAGTTGAGCAACGAATAAACAAAAACCTCCTATCTAATCAATAGGAGGTTTTTTGCTAATAGACGCAACCTTTTATAAAGAATAGCATCTATGAAGTAGAACCCCCCTAGAAAAGTGATTATGAAAAGGATTATTATAGTTTGCATGCTCGCGCTAACAGTGATGAGCTGCAGTGATGAAGATATACCCATCTTCTTTTTTGAATTTGTTCCTATAGAGTCAGTGATCAATGTCCCTGCTAGTTTTACAGTGAATGTTCCAGATACTTTACAGATTACGTACTTTAGGCCTTCTACCTGTCATGGTTTCGATGGCTTTGAGGTAGAAAAAGATGGTACTACAAGGAATATTGCTGTTATTACAAAGGTAGTTGAACAACGTGGCGATTGTTCAGATCTTACGGATGATGCACGTACAGCGCCATTAATTTTTAAACCAGAAAGTGCGGGAAGTGTAACCCTTCGATTCTTTCAAGGAAAAAATGATAATGGAGAAGACCAATATTTAACACTTGAAGTACCTATAGAAGATTAAGTGCTAACCATTAAAAGAATTTGTGAGCTTAGACCAACTCATTAAAAATTGTAAAAGGAACAATGCAAAAGCTCAAGAAGAACTCTACAAGCGATATGCTAGTACTTTGTTCTCAATTTGTCTAAAGTATTCTCCAAACTATGCAGACGCTGAAGATACGCTGCAGGATTCTTTTATTGTGATTTTTGATAAGGTGGGACAATTCAAAGGGAAAGGATCCTTTGAAGGTTGGTTAAAAAGAGTGACTATCAATACAGCCTTGCAGCGGTATCGCAAGCAAAGTGTTTTTGGAATCACAAATGAAGAAAATATTCGCGAAGTTGATATCGAGGTTGATGAAGAAAGCATACCCCTTGATTTTTTACTCCGCATAATTCAAGAATTGCCAGATAGGTATAGATTGGTTTTCAACCTTTATGTACTCGATGGTTATTCGCACAAGGAAATTGCAAACATGCTCGAAATTTCCGAAGGCACTTCCAAGTCCAACTTGGCACGTGCTAGAAATATATTAAAGGACAAAATAGAGGCTAGTAAAATGGAACCTCTTAGACACACTCAAACACGATGAAGGAGAGAAAGAACATAGATCGATTGTTTCAAGAAAAGTTTAAAGACTTTGAAGCACATCCCAGCGATCAAGTATGGGAGAATATCGCTCGTGCAAAAGCAATAAAAAAAGATCGGAAAGTAGTGCCATTATGGTTACGCCTTGGTGGCATTGCTGCCGCATTGGCAATTCTGTTTGCCGTAGGGAATACCTTTTGGAATTCACCAGATATTGAAAGCCAAGTTGTAGAAACTGAGATTCCTGTGCAAACGGAAAACTTTGATTCAAATAATACATCTGAGGATTCGGCTACGAAAAATGAAATTCCTGAAGTTATAAAACAGCAACCGTCTCAGCAACTCGCTGACCAGTTGGCAAATGAAAAAACCACGGATCCTTCAAATAAAAATAGGTTGACTCAGAATGCCTCAAAGGGCGTTAATTCTAATAAATCGTCTAATACTCAGCACTATGCTGCTATAAGCCAAAAGCTACAAAGTACAACCAAGAATACTCCATTAGAAAGAGACCAGAAATACACAGAAACTCCGAGCAATTCAGAAAATACTACTAATAGTACTGAAGTTGCTTTTAGTACTCCCTCTGATACAAAAACAAAAAAGACTCTTGAAGAAAATGACGGCTCGTTAATCATCGACCCTTCTCAATTGGATGTTAAGTCGGCAACAAACAAAACACAAGACGCCATCGCGCAACAGGAGGATGAGGTTACAGAATCAGAAAAGAAAAAATCCCTTATTGAAGTGGCTGAAGCTTTAAAAAATGCCGAAGCAGATGAAGCAATAGCCGAAGTTGACGAAAACTCCACCCGTGACCGATGGAATATTGGTGCTGTTGCTGCTCCTGTTTATTATGGAGACTTTGGAGGTTCTGGTATTGATCCGCAATTTAAAGACAACGCCAAGTCTGGTGACGTTAACCTCAGCTATGGCGTGCAAGTTAGCTATGCTGTTTCAAATAAATTGAAATTTCGCACCGGCGTTAATAATGTCGATTTAAGCTACGGTACAAATGACATTTCGTTCAGTCCTGATATTGCAGCCAACAAACTTGCCGGTGTAGCCTATAATAGCAACGGAAAGTTCCTTAGCGTCACTGATCGTGTTAGTCCGCAAGAACTTGCTCAAAGTGATTTTCAAGGAGGAGGCAGTAATGTTTCAGATGGTAGCATCAATCAGCGTATAGGATATATTGAAGTTCCTGTGGAAGCTGTTTATGTAATTTCAGATAAGCGACTAGGTGTTGAATTAGTAGGAGGTGTGAGTACGCTTTTTGTCAATGACAACGAGATTGCCATTGAATCTGGTGGTTTACGCACCCCAATTGGAGAATCCAGTAGTCTTAATGATATAAGTTTTACCACAAATGTGGGTGTTGGGCTCAATTATAAAGTGACTGAGAGTGTACTTATTAATTTGGAACCTAGCTTGAAATATCAACTCAATGCATTTGATAATAGTGCTGGAAATTTCAAACCATATTATGTAGGAATATATACAGGAGTGAGTTATCGCTTCTAGCAGATAGTTAGTTTTTTTAGTTGGTTAGGTTAGTTATTGCACTTTGCAATGATGACAGAAAGGCTCCGCTGGTTACGGGGCCTTTCATTTTTTATAAGTTTTTGTTATTCTTTGATTCTAACTCGGCCAGAATTATCGCTCTTGTCTGCTCCCTTAGAGATTTCTTTTCTATTTGCGTCATACCTTCTGTTGGTATAAACGCATGTACCTTTGCTCTCATTACTCCAACACTTCCCTCAAAGAAAGAGTATGGAAAGCGCTTTTTATTGTCATAAAAAGTTATGGGTACTACAGGAATCTGGTGATCTATTGCCAAACGAAAAGCCCCGTCTTTAAATGTATCAAGAAGCATTTTTGTATCATCAGGAACGCCTCCTTCAGGAAAAATACATATACTCATTCCTTGTCCTAATCGTTTCTGAGCTTGATCAAATACTTCCTTTCTACTACGAGCGTTGCCACGATCTACTAAGATACAGGTGCGCTTATAGAAAAATCCAAATAGCGGAATCTTAGCTAGTTCGGCCTTCCCTACAAAGACAAAAGGATTACTCGCTACATGTAGCATAAGCATAATATCGGCCATAGATGTATGATTAGAAACTAACATATACGACTTTCCTTTTATGAGTTTCTCTTCTCTTCGCACTATAGGAATCCAGCCCATACAGAACATAATGGTGCGTGCCCAGATACGTGCCAGCCTAAAAAACATAGGGTACCATGTCTCTTTGAGAATACTAATAATGAGTAAGGGAAGTAACAATACAATGATCACAAGTATCAAAAGGTAAAACCATACCTTCCATATTGCGATTACAATTTTCTGTAGAACTATCATCTGTCGCCAAAAATAGACATTTGTATTTATCTAGTTCATAGAAAACGGTAACTTTGCGATGATTTACAGAACGAGCTGCTACTGGAAGCCTAAGAAGAGACATCCTCCATATTAGGACACTTGCAAAACAGTACTCTATAACATAAGAATTCCGCATAGATGGAATTTGAATAAAATGACTATGGCAAGAATATTGACCGGTGTTCAAAGTACAGGAACTCCACATTTAGGTAATTTATTAGGTGCTATTATCCCAGCCATCAAAATGGCCAATGCCCCTGGCAATGAGTCCTTTCTCTTTATTGCAGACCTACATTCGCTCACGCAAATAAAAGATGGGGATACTATGCGTCAAAACACCTATAGTACTGCCGCAACCTGGTTAGCCTTTGGTATAGACATTGAAAAAACAGTATTCTATCGCCAAAGTGATATTCCTCAAGTGACAGAGCTTTCATGGTATTTAAGTTGTTTCTTTCCTTACCAACGCCTCACCTTGGCACATAGTTTTAAAGACAAGGCCGATAGATTAGAAGATGTAAACGCTGGATTATTTTCATATCCTATGTTAATGGCGGCCGATATCTTATTATATGATGCGCAGATTGTACCCGTAGGGAAAGATCAAGCACAACATATCGAAATGACACGTGATGTCGCTTCTCGCTTTCATGCCACCATGGGCAAGGAGGTATTTGTATTGCCAGAGGTAAAACACAATGAAGAAACGATGTACGTGCCAGGAACCGACGGCGCCAAAATGTCTAAATCAAAAGGAAATATTATTGATATCTTCTTGCCAGACAAAAAACTTCGAAAGCAAATCATGGGTATCCAAACGGATAGTACCCCAATGGAAGAACCTAAAGATCCAGACAGCTGTAATGTCTTTGCACTCTATAAATTACTAGCTTCACCAGAACAAATTTCTGAGATGAGAGCAAATTATGAAGGGGGTAATTATGGCTACGGGCATGCTAAACAAGCTGTTTATGAGGTTGTTATTGAAAAATATGCACATCAAAGAGAACGTTATAACCATTATATGGCCAATTTGAACGAAATTGATGCCGCATTAACCATTGGGGCGACCAAAGCAAAAGCAGTTGCCAATGACGTTTTGAAACGCGTTCGTAATCAAATAGGGTACTAAACATTCAATCTAAAACTCTTATCGTATGGATATCATGAAATTTATTAGTGGCAATGGATTATTCCTGCTATTGGGATTGATTCTTATTATCGTAGTTTTGTATAACAAATTTAAAAAGAAGAGATAGCTGTTGGTCTTTTCGCCTTCGCGAAATTGCACTCTTTCCTATTCCTTCTTTCATTAAAAATATCGACCCATCCATGTCCAAGATTAGAATCACAAAACAATTCACCTTCGAAACAGGTCATGCTTTATATGGCTACGACGGGAAATGTAAAAATGTACACGGACATAGTTACAAACTCAGTGTAACAGTTATTGGAACACCTATTTCCGATAGTACTAATGTGAAGTTTGGAATGGTAATCGACTTTGGAGATTTAAAGAAAATTGTTAATCGAGAGATTGTAAACGTCTTCGACCATGCCACCGTTTTTAATAAAAACACACCGCATGTTGAGCTCGCTAAAGAACTTTCAGACAGAGGTCATAATGTATTGTTAGTAGATTATCAACCCACTAGTGAAATGATGGTTATCGATTTTGCTACCAAAATTCAAGCCTTACTCCCAGAAAATATCCAACTACATTCCTTACGTCTACAAGAAACGCAAACCAGTTGCGCCGAATGGTTTGCTGCAGATAACTAGTCTATGAATATCCCTAAAGGTAAAAAAGTATATTTCTCAAGTGATAATCACTTAGGCGCACCTACACAGGAAGAAAGCAGGCCTCGTGAGCGTAAATTCTTGCGCTGGCTCGATAGCATCAGACCCGATGCTCACGCCATTTTCTTGATGGGAGATCTTTTTGACTTTTGGTTTGAATACCGTACCGTAGTACCCAAAGGCTTTGTTCGTGTCTTGGGGAAACTCGCAGAATTTCAAGATTCTGGGATCGAAATTCACTTCTTTGTAGGCAATCACGACCTTTGGATGGACGGCTATTTTGAAGAAGAGCTTGGGATCCCTGTATACCACGATCCTGCCACCTTTGTAATAAACGATAAGAAATTCTTTTTAGGACATGGAGACGGTTTAGGACCAGGTGACAAAGGCTACAAACGGATGAAAAAGGTCTTTCGCGGACGTTTTTTCCAATGGCTATTCCGTTGGGGACACCCAGATATCGGAATAAGAATTGCTCAGTATTTCTCTGTTAAAAATAAACTCATTTCAGGAGATGATGACCATATCTTCTTAGGCGAAGAAAAAGAGTGGCTTGCCACTTACGCCAAGCGAAAATTAGAAGCTGAGCACTTTGACTATTTTGTCTTTGGACATCGTCATTTACCAATGACTATAGAGGTTGGTGAAAATTCGACCTATTACAATCTTGGAGATTGGATTCACCATTATACTTATGGGGTCTTTGATGGAGATCAGTTTGAAATTAAGACCTTCGAGCTTACAAGTTAGCAATCCGTATATTTAAACAAACCTATATCCATGCGTAATTATATGCTTGTGGTTATGTGTGCGCTCTTATTTGTCGCCTGCAAACCCTATCAATCTACTATTATGAGAGATGATCAAATTACTTACGACTCCTTTCGCCATAGCCAAGACTCTTTCAAAACATCAGAAGGCACCTTAAAATATATCGACCGTGGCCAAGGCCCAGTTATTCTTTTACTTCACGGAGTTCCTTCCTCAGGATGGCTGTATCGTAAAATGATAGGCCCCCTAGTGGATGCTGGGTATCGCGTTATCGCTCCCGACATGCTAGGCTTTGGAAGTAGTGATTCTCCAGAAGGTTATCAAATCTATGCTGAGGATATGCATGCGCAACGCCTACTAGAATTGATGGATCATCTCAAGGTTGAGAAATGGACACATATAACTCATGATGCTGGCGGCCTTTGGACTTGGGAACTCTTGAAACAAGATTCCAAGAGGATTGAAAAATTAGTTTTATTAAACACCATCATCTATGAAGAAGGTTTTGATCCTCCTATACGATTTAAAAAGGGTTTTATAGCTCGTACAGCCATGTGGAGTTACCGCAATGGTATTACGACAAATTTGATGCTAAAAAACCTCTTTAAGAGTGGTATGACCGAAAACTTCCTTAATAAGACAGATGTTGAAGGCTATAAACGCCCATTGCTAGAAGGTAAAACAAATGCGATGTATTACTTCTTTACACAAACCTGTAATTCCTTAGCTGATTATCAGCCGATGATACAAGAAATGGAGGTGCCAACGGCCATTATTTGGGGTGAAAATGATTCGTTTCTCCTCATCGAACCGCAGCAAGAAGCCTTGCAAAAAGATCTTGATATCTCAGATGAAAATGTAAATCTATTAAATGCGAAACATTTTATTCAAGAAGAAAAACCAGTTAAAGTTGTTTCTCTAATTCTCGATTTTATTAAGTAAACGGGTTGGTTTATTAAAATAAGCTTAGTTAAGTAAATATTCTAATGTTAGCATATCCAGTTTCCCATCTGAATAGAGACTCTTAGATTCCTCAAAAGATTTTAAAGCATCAGAAGTTGCACGTTGAAAAACGCCATCTACAGGTATTTCATATCCTTTTTGAAGCAGTAATTTCTGTAGCTCAAATACTAAAGCTCCTCTACTTCCAATACGTAGTTCGTTATTAGAAGTGCTTGTAAACAGCTCTTTTAAAAACCTTGTTTTTTCAGCTTTTGCGGCTTCGTCTTTTAATTCCTGTACCGATTTACCAGTTTCCTTCAGCGACATGATAGCCCCATTGGAAAGCCCTTGGTCTTTGCTTCTTTTGAAAGTTTTAGCTGCGCTTCATAAAAAGCGATTTTCCCCTTTGTTTTACTGAAAGCTTTTACAGCTGCCTGTGTTTCCTCATTATCATCTTCAGGATTGCGAAGGTCAATTCTATTCATACTCCATTGTGACCCAATAAAAGTATTGTGTTCTTCAATAGCTTGGTGGTAGTTGTATACAACCTCTTGATCATAGTAATCTAAATCAATGCTATCGTCGATTGGATACGCAATGGTTTCTGAATTAAATCGCTGGTAATCTGAATACTTATTATATCCAAATATGAAAAGGATAATAACAATAAGGGCAATGAGCAAAGCCTTCGTACTATGGGGTGATTAATTGTGTGTTAGTTACTACAAAAAATAAGTAAATATAAATTCTACTTAATATCCTTCAATCTCAGCTGCAAACTTATCCTGTTATTCCATTCATTTTCATCTAAGACATATGCCGCCTTAAAGGGTTTCTTATTGGTGATTAAATCATATTTGTCACCAATGTTAAATCCAATCCCTCCAATGGGTTTTCCGTGTCCATTTTGAGTTACTGAGATTTTAAGATGTGTTTTGTCTGCCCCCACTTTTTTTCCGTGACCTGTATCTACAAGATTTTCAGTCATAAATGTAGGATGCATATTGCCGGGACCATAAGGCGCAAATTGTTTTAGAATCCGATAAAATTTTGGTGTAATATCGGCCAGGTCTATCGCCGCATCAATACTAATTTCGGGGATGAGCAGATTAGCTTCACAACTGCGGGCTACGACCTTTTCAAAACAGGCTTTAAAGCCTTCATAGTTTTCGGGAAGTAATGTAAGTCCGGCGGCGTACTTATGACCTCCAAACTGCTCTATAAACTCAGCACATTCGTGTAGGGCATTGTATACATCAAAGCCTTTTACAGATCGAGCAGAGGCTGCCAATTTATCTCCACTTTTAGTAAACACAAGAGTTGGCCTATAATAAGTTTCAGTCAAGCGAGAGGCAACAATACCTATGACTCCCTTGTGCCAATCTTCTTGATAAACTACTGTGGTTTTACAATTTTCCTCTTGATTCTCTATAATTTGGTTGAGCGCCTCTTGAGTAATTGTTTTGTCTGCCTCTTTGCGGTCGGCGTTGTATTGTTCAATTTCTCCTGCGTAGATCTGTGCTTGTTCGAGATTAGTTTCGGTAAGTAAGGTTACTGCATGATTTCCATGTTTCATTCTACCAGCAGCATTGATACGAGGAGCGATAATAAAAACCACATCTGTAATGGTCATTGTTTGCTTTTTCATTTGCTGAATAATAGCTTCGAAACCAGCACGAGGGGCCTTATTAATCACTTCTAAACCGTGATAAGCCAAGATTCTGTTTTCACCAATAATTGGCACAATGTCGGCGCCAATAGCAGTTGCAACAAGATCTAGATATTGAAGAAGGTCTGAAAAGGGTTGATCGCGCTTTCGCGAAAGCGCACTTATAAGTTTAAATCCAACGCCACAGCCACAAAGTTCATCAAAGGGATACTCACAATCGTCTCGTTTGGGATCCAAAACGGCTACGGCATCGGGTAATGCGGGCCCAGGTCGGTGGTGATCACAAATGATAAAGTCGACCCCTTTTTCTTTGGCATAGGCTACCTTGTCAATAGCCTTAACACCGCAATCTAAGGCAATAATAAGGGTCATATCGTTATCATGCGCATAATCGATTCCCATATAAGACACACCGTATCCTTCTTCATAACGATCGGGAATATAAGTATCAACATTGGGATGTATTGTTCGCAAATATGAACTCATCAATGCAACACTGGTGGTTCCGTCTACATCATAATCTCCAAAAACGAGAATGTTTTCGCCTTGAGCGATTGCCTTTTCAATGCGGGCAACAGCTTTTTCCATATCCTTCATTAAAAATGGATCATGCAAACCACTCAAGGAAGGTCTAAAAAAGTCTTTGGCTTTTTCGTACGTATCAATTCCGCGTTGTACCAGTAGTTGAGCAATAGGCAAATCTATTCCCAAGGCCGCGGAGAGTTTCTGAACTAGGGCTTCAGCTGGTTTCGGCTTAAGCGTCCATCTCATATTAATTCATGTTTATTTTAAGCATCCAAGCGCTTTTAAGCAGCTTCTTAGAACGCACTTTCTTTAAAGTTTCATAGAGAGCTACACCATCTTCTCCATGCGCAACAAAGACATAAAATAGATTATTATCAGGTCGTTGTAAGGTCTGAGGATCATAGTTCATAGTACGTAAAGTCGCAGACCACTTCGCTGCATTTGCAGCATTTGAAAACACATTAGTCACAATATAATATCCCTTTTGAAAATCAGGAACGGGAATAGAAGGCTTTTGTAATATTCTTTCAAGTTCTTTAGGATTAGCTGGGGTTTCAGAAACAGTTTCTTGCTGCTTAGTCACTTCGAGAATTACAATTTCTTCTTCGTCATCGGGTATAATTTCAACAACAGCCTCCTTAGGCATAGAAAGGATTGGTACTGCTGGTGCGGCAACTATTGGGTTATTAGATTTAATTTTTTGCAGTGAATAATATTCCTCACTAATAGTGGTTTGGAAAGCCGTAAAGAACAGGAAAAAGCGGTCTGAACGTGTTTTATATTGCATCTTCACCCCTGTTGCATTGTTGGCGATGATTGCATTTTGCTCGTTAGGGATCTTAATTTTTGCAATATCAAACCCTAGAGTATTTGCAGAATTAGGAATACGATCCTTAAAAATGGTATCGTTAAGGGTAATAGTACTATTAAAGAAATTATCAGATGCTCTTACTTTGTTATCGAGCTTAATATAGGTCTCTTCCTTAGGATTGTAAATCCCAACTTGATCCCTGCTTAGGCTTGTATCTCCTTCTAAGGCACCCATGGTTACCATTGTTTGTACTTCTCCTTTATCACTAGATCTAAAGTTGCCAAATTCAATTTCTACAGCTTTCTTGTTAATGAACTCAAAACCGTCATAAGTTGTTATGTATTGATAAGGATCATTTTTCTTTTCATAGACCACATAGAGCAACCAGCCAGCCGAGCTGCCTCCCAATAGATACCCTTGAGTTGCGCTGACATTGGCTACGGTA
>TARA_R110002051_G_scaffold312119_1_pt1 | contig 16555 bp, 18 predicted proteins | sample TARA_R110002051 | Tara Oceans TARA_R110002051 (sample SAMEA4397023) | marine metagenome | biome: Polar Biome; feature: [MES] marine water layer (ENVO:01000295) within the mesopelagic zone...; material: water (ENVO:00002006), including particulate matter (ENVO:01000060) such...
CTTAACCCAACAACAGAAATGTTTTTAGTTCCTAGAGTTAACACTGTAGAAGGTTTAACCCAAGAACATATTAATAAATGGCGTTGGAATATAAATGAAAATGGTTGGGTGAATTGGCCAGATTATCAAACACGAATTATACAAAATTCTCCTAAAATCAAATGGCAGAATAAAGTTCATGAGCAAATAGTTGGGATATCTACAAAAGGGGCGTTACCAATGGAAGAACAATGGTGTTTATATCATCATAAACATATAGATAAACAAGAACACCAAAACAAATTTTACGAAACAATTTAAAAAGATGAAAAATGTATTAATCACCGGTGGAACAGGATTTCTAGGTTCATATATTACTAAACGAATATTACCTAATGTAGAAAATGTAACGATTATTACATTAAATATTAAACAAAAGACTACATTAAAGGCTTTAGGAATTGATACTAGTAAAATCAATATAGTAAAGGGAGATATTAGAGATTTTGAATTTGTTAAGTTGTTATTTAACGAATATGAATTCGATACAATATTCCACCTAGGGGCTCTATCGGAAGTTAAAAAATGTCAACCTGATCCTAAATTAGCATTTGATACAAATATAGTGGGAACTATTAATATCCTAGAAGCTGCAAGGTTATATGGAAATGTAAAAGCAATTGCGGTTAGTAGTTCTGATAAAGCGTATGGTTCTGGCAAATTACCATATCTCGAAAATACACCAATGGATGGTCAAGGAGTATATGAAGTATCAAAATCATGTACGGATCTGATTGCAAGATCATATTTTTATAACTATAATTTACCTGTAGTTGTTACAAGATGTTCTAATTTATATGGAGGCGCAGATATGAATATGTCAAGAATTATTCCAAATACGATTAGATTAGCATTGCAAGGAAGATCTCCTATGATATGGAAGGGAAGTGAAAAAGCTATACGTGAATTTTTGTATATTGAAGATGCTGTAGATGGATATCTATCATTAATTAAAAATATTGATAACACAAAAGGACAAGCATTTAATATTGGAAGTGGTGAGATAATTTCAATTGGGGATTTAGTGAAGACGATACTATCTAAAATTGATAATAAATTATCAATTAATTATCAAACAAAAGATTTTCCAGAAATTAATCATCAATATCTTGATTCATCTAAAATTAAGAATATTACTAAATGGAAACCAAACACTAAATTATCAGATGGATTAGATAAATCAATTACACAATATAAAACAATGTCATGATAAAGGTAAAAATCCAAAACCCTACTATTGCTAGAAATAGACCAACATTTAATCCATTTTATGTTGTAAAGGATATGTTACGTGATTATAGTATTGATATAACAGAATCAAATGATTATGATTACCTATTTATAGGAATGAATGATTTTATAGATAAATCAATTCCATTACAAGATAGTATAGATAAAGGATTATCTAATTTATCAAAAATAACAGGAGATTATTTTTTATTTGACGGCTCAGATTCTACATCATTAATGGGAGCATATGAAGTATTTGAACAAAGCAATGCAATTTATTTATTAAAGAATCAATTATTACCAAATCGTGAAGATTATAAAACACCATATGCATTTAATAAATTCTTTTTTGGAAAAGGAAGTAATTTAGATTTATCATATGATATCCCTGAAGATAAATGGAATCAAATAAAGTTTTCTCATAATAACTTAGGTTATTGGAATAACTACCATCAAACCCAACCAATTAACACAAATAAAACTATAGATCTTTGTGCAATATTTCAAGCATATCATAAAGAAAATTATGATCATGGTGTACGTAATGATTTATTATACACAGACCATAGAGCTGGATTATGGGATAAATTACAACCATTAAAAAACCAATATTCTATAATAACTGAAAAATTACCTTATCAAGAATATGTTAAACAATTATGGAGTTCAAAAGTTTGTATATCTCCGTATGGGATGGGTGAATTTTGTTTTCGCGATTTAGAAGCAATGGTATTTGGTACAATAATATTAAAGCCAAGTCATAAATTAGTTGATACCTTACCAAATTTGATGATAGATGATGAGACATTTATACCATGTAAATATGATTGGTCTGATTTAGAAGAAAAACTTGATTATATTTATAGTAATTTTGAAGAATTAAATCAGAGAATTATATATAACATAAGAAAAAAATATTCCGAAGAATTTACATCCGAAAAGTTGTGTATGCATTATTATAATATGTTTAATAATTTACAAGGAATTACAGATGAATAGTATAAAATTCGCAGTTGCAACAGATAATTCAGCCGAACCATCATATTATTGTAAAGATAATAAATTTTATAGATCTACAACCAAACAAGATGTTACAACAACAGATTTACCATATAGTGCATTTTGGACATACCCGGCACTATTCGATGGACATTTTATTAATCTAACAAATAGTATATATCCAGATGAACAATTTGATCTTATATTTGCTGCAATAGAATGTAATGCTGAATATCTAGATATACTAAAAAAATTATACCCAAATGCAGTTATTGTTGGCATGTATAAAGAAATTTGGAATAATAATAAATCTATACGTAATTATATTATCAATAATACAATAGCTTATATACATCCATATCCAACCGTAGATTTTTATCATCTTCATGGACTTGTTCAACCAAAAAATGCTTATGTAATTACACATCCAATTAATCATAAATTATTACAAGAAAAATATAGCACTGAAAAACGTCAGACAATATTCAATTACAATAGAAAAACCGCTGGTAGACATTCAACTAATAATGATATAATTTTAAAGCAAACAAATTTAGAAGTAGTTAATCCTAGCGGAGTTAAAGGCTTACAACCATTTATAAAAAGCTGGTCTGATTGTAAATACATGTTGAGTACTGACAAATATGTAATGGGCGGTATACAAAGCGTACAATGTGCAGTATTAAATACTATAATGGTTGGCGGTAATAATGATAATCATAAGATATTATTCCCCGAATTAACAGGTACAGATATAGATGAATTGGTTTCAAAAATTAAACAATTAGAATTAGACCCAGAATATAGAAATCAAATACAATCATATGCATATGAAACATGTATGGATACATTTTCTTATAATGCAGTAAGATTACAAATTTTAAATTTATATAAAGAATTAACAAATGGTAACTGATTTACACTCATCAATTAAACGGCAAGGAGAGTGGGTTACTCAAATAATACATTTTGTGGGTGGTGAAAAGCGTACATTTGAAGGAATTGATACTAAAACTATAAAACAAGGACAGTTTACAAAATTAATATCAATTGATGGTCAGTATATTTTAATAAATGATAAAAATGTTTTATGTATAGAAGTTTTTAAATATGACAAATCAAAATAAAAGACTAGCAGTAGTAATTAGTGGGTGGCATTACCCATACTCATTTTATCAACAGATAAAAAACCAACAAATTCCTAAAGGATGGGATATAGATATATTTGTAGTATCACATCGCGATCCTGATTTGGAAATTGTATATGAAGAAAAACCCCCATTAATAGAACAGTTTGGTACTGGTATATTACAAGATTTGGATAAACAGTTATATGATCGAATTATTTCAAAAAAAGAAATAAAAGAATTTGGATTTACATATAATGAAGAGCTTAATGATGTAGGAGATTTAAATTTATTTAATCAATGGGTACAACGTCATTATAATAGCCAATTTGACTATATAATGTATACTCATGATGACACATATATGTTAAATGACAAATTATTTTCTGATATATTAGAAAAGAAAGCCCCATTAATCACCAACCCCTCTCCTAGTGTAGTAAATACAGTAAATTCAGATTTTGAATGGCATCATTTAGCATCCGGGGTACATAAAGGTACTACATGTCCAAGAACATCATTTACAGTTGTAAGTAGAGAGTTATTAGATAAACTGGCACCTGTGTTTAAAACAATTACAACTAAAGGAACAAATTTGATTCGTACCGATGAAGTTAATACACCGTATGAAATTTCAGGAAACAAAATTAATACTTCTATATTAGGTACATGGAATGCCCCAGGAAGAAATTTCTGGAAATGGTGTCATGAAAATGGATATGAGAATAAATCTGTAAGATTATCTGACACATATAGAGTTACTCCATATTTTATTGAAGGAGAACGTGGATTTATATGGTCCCCAGATGGTGAACAAAGTTTAAAAAATTACTTATCATCTAGAAATATACCAATTGAATTTAAAAATTCTAATTCAAAAAAATTAGTTATATTTGGGCCCTGGTGTGGAGAATTTTGTTATGAGTTAAGTTGGTGGATACCAGAAATCCGTAAATTACGTAACGAAAATTTTAAAGATTATGATGCATTTATGGTAGGAAGTGATGGTAGAAAAGTATTATATGAAGATTTTATAGATAAGTATATACCATTCACAGAAGAATTGGAGGGCACATTATTATATCCAGCAACATGTGGACAACATGATTCTGAAAAATATCAAGATATCATCCCTGATAATTTGTTAGAATATATTAATGAGATAGGACAACCTTATTTAGACAAATATGAAGAAATAAATTTATATACACCAGGTAATATTCCATTTGGATCTGAACGAACATTATCTGAACAACCATTTGGAGAATATAAACACTATACAGCATCTGATAAAATATTACAATCTGTACGAAAAGAAATAGAATTTGATAATGATAGAGAAACTATTGCATTAATGGCTCGTGTACGTACTAGAGTAGGAAAAACATGTTATCTAGACTGGAACCCAGATAACTGGAAAATATTTATTGACTATCTTATTAATGATTTGAAAGTTAATGTTGTTATGATTGGAATAGAACAAAAAAAAGGAAGCAGTGCGGGGGCATCAATCACCTTCAAGGATTCAGAATATTTGAAAGGCATTATATTTAAAGGAGAAGATTCCGTAGAACGCCAAATTGCATTATTACAATCAACGATATGTAGCATATATGGGGCATCTGGCACCGCAGTATTTCCGTTCTTTATAAAAGGAACTGCAACATTTACTCAACAAACAGATACAGAAGGGTTTAGACTTAAATTCCAATGGGAAAGAGATCTAACTAATAACTTAGAAAAAGTAGAAATATTTGATAAATATAAGAATAATGAAATATATAATTCTCCACCAGAAGAATTATATGAAGAATTCAAGAAGTTTTACCAGAAATTATTTTGATGTATGAAAAATATTTTATATAATAAGTAATAATAAAAAATTTTAAATAAAAGAATATATGGAAATTAGAAAGAGTATGTTACCAGTACTTAGACCACAAGGAGGTAAGGAAGAAATAAAGGCACTAACAGAAGTTATTGAAAGTGGTTGGTGGGGTAAAGGACCAAAGGTAGCACAATTTGAAAAAGAATTTGCCGAAATGGTAGGTGCAAAATATGCAGTAGCTGTAACTAGTAATTCTCATGGACAAGATTTAGTAATGAAAGCTCTAGATATTAAGGATGGAGATGTTATTAATCCTTCTATATCATTTATGGCTACCGCCATGATACCAATCTGGAATAATTGTACTACTAATATTGTAGATGTCGACCCTGTTACAATGTGTTTAGATCCTGAAGATGTACGTAAATCTATTACTCCTAATACAAAAGCAATTATCGCAGTTAACCAAGCAGGAGTTCCAGCACCCATTGATGAAATAAGAAAATTTTATAAGGGATTAATTATAGAAGATACTGCTCATAGTTGTTATACCCCAGGAGCAGGAACCAAGGGGGATATTGCAGTATGGTCATTTCAAGCAGTAAAAACAATGCCCTGTGGAGATGGAGGTATGATTACTCTTAATGATGAAAAGTTATATAATAAACTAAAAGAAATGACTTGGTTTGGAGTCTCATCAACTTTCTCTAGAGTCAATAAAAATGATACAGTTACAGGTAAACCTGGTTATACTTGGGATTATGAGGTTGATAAGATAGGGTATAAATGTTATATGACTGATTTAACTGCAGTATTATGTTTAGAACAGATGAAAAAACTTCCAAAGAATTTAGAATGGCGTAGACATATACAAGCAAGATATAATGCAGAACTTTGTCATGAAGTAGAGAGACCACCCTTTTCAGACACCGTTCAATATTATTGTGCTAAAGTTCCAACATCCCATAGAGCAGAACTTATTAACTATATGGCCACCAAAAACGTACATACATCAGTTCATTTCAAACCATTACATAAGTATGAAATTATACAAAAATATTTAACACATCCAGATAAAGAATGCCCGGTAGCAGACAAAGAATGGTTAAAATTAGTAACATTGCCCGTGCATTCTGCAATGACTGAAGAAGATATAGATTATGTAATTTATTGGGTAAATAAATATTTTAAAGAAAACATGTAATGAAATACATTTTAGAAATTACAACTAAAATAGGTTGTGCAAATATGTGTGAATATTGTCCTCAAACAAAGCTTATAAGACAATACATGAAAAATAAACATATGCACACTTTAAATGATAATTTTAATAATGCTGGTGATAATATTCATTTAGAATTCATGCAAGAATATCTTAAAAAAGATAAAAATCGTGAAACAATGATGTCATTAGAAACTTTTAAAGAATGTTTATCTACTATAGATTCATCTGTTGATATTCATTTTTCTGGGTATGTAGAAGCATTTGAGAATCTACAAGCTATAGATATGGTAGAGTATGCTGTAGAAAAGGGTCATTTTGTGGGCATTAATACAACATTAATGTTTGTTTCTAAAGAAATTATAGATAGATTAGTTAAAATAGGAAAATTTAAACATTTTTGTGTCCATACCCCTTCTGCTACTTATTTTGAAACTATAGGAAGAATAGGAAAAACACCTTTTTTACGTAATGACCCTAGAGACGCAGATAAAACAGGCAAAGAAATATCAGAAAAATACTTTGACCTACTAGGATATATGATAGACAATGCAAGATCTGTTGGTGCTATTTTTCATACACATAGTGCTCCTGGTTATGCACTTCATCCTGAAATAGAAGAACGTTATGGAGATCAAATGAGAAATATAGGATATAAAAATAGAGGACTTAATTCTAGAGCGGGTAATATAGGAAAATTAACAGGAGAAGCATTATGGGAAAATAATTGGTGTCAACGTATTATTCATAACGTATTATTACCTGATGGGGGGGTTCAATTATGTTGTCAAGATTATGGATTAGAAGAACCTATAGGAAATCTATTACATATGCCCTATTATTCTTTATTTGAAACAAAAAGATTTAAGGAAATAATGAATGGTAAAGCATCTATATGCCAACGGTGTGATGATGGAGTAGCTGTACCTAACAGTGAAAAAATGAGATTAAGAAGAATGGAATTTGATGAAGATTCTTGGAGAATTAAAAAAAAGAAAAAGTAAAATGTATTTAGATCAATATAAAATACAAGGAACTGTAAACTTAGATAATCATTTATGTTTTCATAACCCTAATGTTTTTCCTAATTTTCAAAGTGAATTAATAAATTTTAAGAATAATATATTAGAGTTAGTAAATAATAAAAAATCAGCTACTTTTTATAAATTTGGAGATGGAGATTATAGATTTTTAAAAAAAGAAGAAATAGGATCAGCTACCCCTGGAAATAGAGCATTAAGTAAACAATATAATGAAATAAACCACGAATTATTTTTAGACGGAGCCTCTAAATGTGATTATTATACATGTGAAATTTATCCTGAAAATATAAATATGTTTAACCAAACAATTAACAAAAATATAGATTACCCCGCAGAATTTGGATATGGTTTAGTTGCAAATAAATGGTTTTTTAAAACATTTAAAGGTCGTATAGGATTAATTGGGGCAAGTGAGAAATTATATTTAATTGAAGAACTAATACAACATAAAGAATATCAAGAATATTTAGGATTAGAATCATTTACAGATTATATACATTTTCCACAAAAATATGCAGCTGACGATATTGATTTGGTTGAGGAATTTGTAGGCAAACAGTTACAAGAATCTAAAGCAGATATATTTCTATTAGGTATAGGACATGCAAAATCAGGAGTATTACATACATTTAAAAAATATAAAAAGGCAATATACCTAGACGTAGGAGCAGGAATTGATATGTTAGCAGGGTGTATTAATATTAAACGACCATATGCAGGAGATTGGACAAACTACAGAATAAAAGATCATGATTATTCAGATATAGACTATTTAAGGTATTCAGGAGAGGGAAAACATAAATTTTTATAAAATGGAAAAGAAAAATATAATATATTGGGTAGGAGTTAAGAATGATTTATATTCGGAAAAATATGGAAATTTTAAATATTTTGAATATTCTAAAAATACTTGGAAATACTGGTGTAAACAAAATGATTGTCTATTTGTAGAATTTAATGAACCTATAGAATCAGATTTAACTAAGTTTAGAATAAACTGGCAAAAAGCTATATTTGTTTTTGATGAGTTAGAAAGAAGAAAGATCAACTATGACCAAATATGTTTAGTAGATAGTTCGTGTATGATCAAATGGAACGCCCCTAATTTTTTTGAACTAACTAACCATAAATTCACAGCCTGGAGAGATATGGATAATATGAAGTGGATTTATGATAGTATTATAGGGTATAAATCATTTTTTAATGACTTTAAATTAGACCAAAGTAAATATATTAATTCAGGTTTTATAATTTTTAATGAAGAACATAAGTCCTTTTTCCAATCATTTAAAAAATTATACTATGATAATATAGATAAGTTCACAGACCTACAGGATAATATAATTCAAAAAGGCACAGAACAAACCCCCCTAAATTATTGGCTTCAAATAAATAATATTGATGTTAATATAGATTTACCTATGGGTTTTAAACTTACTCATATGCATAGAAAATCATTGTTTGGTCATAATTGGCAATTAAAAGAAGATAGTATTCCTTATTTTATTAAATATGGGTACAATTGGATATTTAATGGTATACCAAAAGATCAAAGACCTCAAATTATGAAACAAACTTGGGATTTAGTAAAACATAATTATAAAGAAAAATCTAAAGAAGATATACTTAACGAAGTAGATCATAAAGACACAGCAAAATATACAACTACAAGAAAATTTAAAGAAGACTTATTAGATACATTTAATAATAATAATTTTAAAAATAAAACAATTATAGAAATAGGGGCGTCTCAAGGACAATCAACTAGACTTTTAAGTTATATTTTCAAACAAGTAATAGCAGTAGAGTGGGATGATTTTAATTTAAATCAAGCTAAAAAAAGAAACACAGATAGAAGTAATGTTAAATTTGTTAAAATGGATCTTTATAACGACAATTGGGAAGATTATCTACCTAAAAATGCAGATGTAGTTTTTATAGATGCGGGTCATGAATATAAACAAGTAAAAATGGATATACTAAATTCTATTAAAATGTGGAAATCACCTATTATAATATTTGACGATTATGGTTTAATTGAAGGAGTAAAACAAGCAGTAGATGAACAAATATCTAATAGTAATATAAAATTTAGTAAATGGATAGGTTCACATAAATCTAATTTTAAACATGCTAGTGGTACACAAATGGAATTTGATGAATGGGAAGGGTGTATTTGTAATTTAAAATATTAAAATGAAGAGAAATATAGTATTTTTACCCTGTATAAACACAGGAGATGGTAGAAGTAATCCTTATCAATATTCTGTAGATAGTTGGAAATATTGGTGTAAAAAGAACGACTGCGATTTAGTTGTAATGGATGAATTATTATGTCCAGTAGAAGATATGAAAATAACATGGCAAAGATGGCATGTATTAGATATATTAGAACATAGCGAAATCAACTATGATCAAGTATTAATAATAGACGCAGACACTATAGTACATCCAGAATGCCCTAATTTTTTTAATCTTACAGATAATAAATTAACAGTTGTACATAATGAAGGGTGTTATGATTGGATAATTAGAAGTATGGAAAACTATTATAAACATATGTTTTCAGATGAACCTTTATCTTTTCATTTTTGGGATTATATTAATTGTGGATTTATGATATTTAATAAATCACACAAGTCTTTTCTTAGTGATTTTATAAATTTTTATCACAATAATAAAGAAAATATAATCAAATTACAGGAAACTTATCACGTAGGAACTGATCAACCCATTTTTAATCATTTTTTAAGGAAACAAAAAATAGAACATAAATTTTTACCTTATGAATTTAATATGTGTGATCTTCCTAGAAAGGAGATATTAGACGATGAATTAACAATGACTAAAGTAGGTTGGGTATATCATTATAATGCTATACCTCAACAATTTGGCAAACCAGAATATTGGATGGAAAAAACTTATAAACATTTATATGAAAACTAAATTTGCCATAGGGTGTCTAGTACAATGGTACGAATGTGACATTATAGAAGAATATGTAGAATCTTTAAAAGATGCTATAAAAAATTATGATGGTGAAGTTATAACTGATTTTACTATAATTACTAATGAAGACCTTGAAAAATGTATTAGTGCTGAGAAAAAAAACGAATGTATAGAAAAAATAGGAAGTATACTATTAGATTTTGAAAATGTAAGATTTAATAATAACTTATATACAATAGCAGACTACAGAAGAGAATTTAATGAAACCTATTGTGATAAAGTAGATGTTATAATGTGGGGTGAATCTGATGCTTTAATTCCTAATCAAACTTTTATTGTATTAGATAATTTACACCAAACCTCTTTACAAAATAAAAACACTAAATATTTAGCATTTTTTGGAACTTGTAAAATGTGGGATAGTAGTTGGAAACAATTAGAACATCCTGATTTTACAGACAAACCATTTTATGATAAACCTGAACAATTTAAACCAAATCATTGGTGGAGTTTAAGATATACAATGTCTAAAAAAGAAATGGATATTATAAATAATAAAACAGAAGAATTAGATATTAGAATATTATCTCAACATAAATTTAATGGGTGTGGTTTGGTTATCTCATCAGAAGTTATTAGATCAGGAGTAAATATACCCAAATCAGTATTTTTTACACATGAAGATACATCACTTATGTTTATGACAAATAAAGTATTAGGAAATATACCACAATATGTTATAAAAAATATATTATTAGTTCATAATAGAAAACATAATGATAAAAGGAGATATGTAAGAGGAGAAACAGGAGATACTATGCAATCTCAAAGAGAAAGTAATAACTGGTATTCAAAAGCTCATAGTATGAGTGAAAAAAATTGCTATAATATTTTTAACCCTAATTATAAACCCTACACTTGGGATGATGTCAGAAATTAATAAAAGATATAATAAAAAGCTAGAACTATTTGGTAAAGATGATTTTAGATCTCTTAATTGGGGAGATAAAGAAGGCAAATCAGCTAAAATTAGATATCAACAAATGTCTAATCATTATGATTGGAATAATAAATCAGTATTTGAAATTGGTTGTGGGTGGGGCTCATTTTTTGATTTCAACTATACATGCAAGTATTATCATGGTATAGACATAAATGAAAATTTTATTAAGATAGCAAACGACGAATATGATTATAAAACCTATGCAAAATTTGAAGTAAAAGACATATCAGATTTTACATATCATAGAGAATTTGATGTAGCTATATCAACAGGGGTGGCAGGCAATAGAGGGGGACCAGCATGGAATCCAGACTTATTAACCACATATTTAAGTAAAATGTATAATGCAGCCCAAACTGTTTTAGTCAATTTCCCTAGCAATAGAGCAACTATACGTTCTGAACATGTTGAGTATTTTGCACCGGAATATATAATATCACAAGCACTTAATATAACAAATAATGTGCAATTAATCCATAAAAATCATTCAGATTTTTTATTAATATTAAAACATGATTAAAAAACCAAATAAAGATCTACACATATTATGCGCACATTTAGATGATTTTGAAATTTCTTGTTATGGTTATGTATTTAAACACCATAAACAATATAAAAATATTTATTTACATGTAGCAACTAATAATGACCATAAAGAACCAATAACTATAAATAATATAAATAATTTAAACACAAAATTAATACGTTGGAATGAGATTAAATACTGTCAATATGATTTTCATTCTACTAGATTAAGAAGTGAAATAGATGATTTAAAAGACTCAATTTATACTAGTATTGATTTTAAAAGAGATTTTGATATATTATCTCATGATTCAAATGACGTACATACAGACCATCAAGTATGTTATGAAATAATGATGGGTTTAATAAAATTAAGCGATAGATTTATTACATATTATTCACCAAGTTCATTAAATTTTGAACCTAATTATTTTGTTGAATTAAGTAAAGATCAATGGGAATTTAAAAACCAAACTATTCAAAAATATGATATAGAAAAAGACCAATCATATTCAAAAGTGGGTTATTATTTAAATGAACATTGGAATATAGGTATGGCTTATGTAATGGAAAATTGTGCTAAATATAAGTCAGAATATTATGACATTTATAAAATAAAAAAATGGACAACTAATGGTGAATAAAATCTTTAAAGAAAATTGGACAAAATACTTCGGTAAAGATAACGCGGCGTATTTAGTTAATGGTAAAATTGCAATAGAAAAAGGTTTAAAAATATTAAAATCTAAAACAGTTGCTGTCCCAACATATACTTGCAATAGGGTATATGAAGCAATTATAAACGCAGGATGCACCCCCATAATTATAGATTGTGATTATGATTTACAAATAAGATTAGAACAACTATCAAAATATGATAATATAGATACAGTTATAGTTCCCCACATGTTTGGTATACAAGCACTAAATGAAATAAAGGCCATTAAAAAAATGGGGTATAAAATATTAGAAGATTGTTCACAATGTTTGGGTCTTCCAGAATTAGGAACTTACTCTGATATAGTAATAGCTTCTTTAGGACCTACTAAATGGCTACCAGTAGGGGTTGATAAAGAAAAAGGAGGTGCTGTTTTAGCTTATAAAGGCAAAAATATTAATTGGTATGATAATACAACAGCAATACATAGGTCGAATGTTATGTTTGGGGATATAGATAAAATATTTTTACATAGAACAGGAAGAGTTAATGAATTAAAAAATGCAGGATTAAGATTTATTGGTGGTGAAAGACCTAATTCTTGGTTAAGGGCAATGTATTTTACTCAAAACCAAACACGAGTTCCATATACTCCTTTACATGATTTACATAGTGGGTTTAAGTGTCCTATTACAGATAGTATTAAAGATAATTTAGACTGGGTATCAATTTTTCCAAATGAATAATATTAAATCACCAATATTAGTAGCACATCAACCTGAGTATTTTCCTTGGTTAGGGTTTATATCTAAGGCAAGAATGGGGGATATATATTATATACTAGACACAGTCCAATATATGAAAGAACATTGGCATAGTAGAAATAAAATTAGAAAAAAAGACGGGTGGTTATGGATTAATACTCCTATCCTACAGTCTAAATCTAAAATACTTATGTGGTCTGAAGCTAAAATAGATAATAGCAAACCATGGAAAAGAAAACAACTTAATTCTATTAGAATGTGTTATTCAGGTACAAAATATTTTAACGAAGTATATAATGAATTAGAAAAAATATATTCTAAAGATTATGAATATTTAATTGATTTTAATGAACAAATTATAAAATATGCTTTTAAAAAATTTGATATAAATATTCCTGTTTATAGAACTTCTAAATTAATAAAAGAGGGACATAATATAACAGGAACTAAATCAGATTTAATTTTAAATATGTGTAAATCAGCTAATGCTAAAACATTTGTGTTTGGTCAAGATGGTAAAAAATATATTGAAAAAGAAAAATTTAATACTAATAATGTTAATTATATATTCCAAAAATTTACACATCCAGAGTACAATCAAAAACATTTAAATTTTGAACCATATATGTCTTTTATAGATGTATTATTTAATTATGGAAGTGAATCTAAAAATATATTAGGAAAAATAGAATATGACACAGAATAAAATAGCATTCTTTAGTGAAGGGGGGTATAGTGGAAAAGTCCCTAGAAATATTCCTATGAGAACTGATCAAGCTTGGGTGTGTGCATTAGAAGCTACACATTATTGTGTATTTAAGCTAAATGAAGTTAAGGAAAAATATGATATTGGAGTAGTAATTATTCCAAAAGAAAAAAATAGAGAGCATTTGGCTAATCAAGATTATCCGTTGATAGAAACAATTCGTAGATATTGTGATAAAGTTATTATTATGCAAGAAGGATGCCATTGGGATTGGATGGAAGACCCTGTACCTACAATGGTATGGTTTTATAATCAATTATTAGAAGCAGATATGTTACTTTGTCATAATAATGCAGACGTAAACTATTACGCAGGTATAACAGATAAACCATGTATGATATTACCTACATTAATGATTGAAGATAATATAAAAATATCAAGTAAAGAAGATAGAGTGTTTGTAGCAGGTAACTGGCATTTAACCTATAGAGGATTTGATGCATGGGTTATATCAAATGAATTTGATATACCAAAATATGGGTTTAAATCAGGAAAATACAAAGAGGGAGAAGAAATAAATGGTATTAATTATTTGCCTTGGATGGATTGGTATACTTTTATGTATGAACTTTCTAGATGTAAATATGGAATTCAAACATATCAATCATCTGCGGGACAATTTCCTTTGAATTGCGCTTATTTAGGTATACCTTGTATTGGGTATGATGATATTAATACACAAATTAATTTATTTCCTGATTTAAGTGTAAAAAGAGGAGATATACAACATGCTAGAAGATTAGCAAAAAATATTCAAAAAAATAAAGAATTTTATAGTAGAGTAAGTATTAAAGCCAAAACACTATACAGGGAGTTATATAAAGAAAATATTTTTTTAAATAACTGGAATAATATTATTAATAAATTAAACAATGATAAAAAATAAAAAAATCCTTATTATAGGAGGAACAGGTGCATTAGGTAAAACATTAACTAAAAGATACTATACTGAAAATAATATAATTATATTTTCTCGTGATGAACATAAACATGTTAATATGAGACGTAAATATCCTAATGCTACCTTTCAAATAGGAGATATAAAAGACAAAGACTCAATACTTCAAGTACTAAATGAATATAAACCAGATATAGTAATTAACGCAGCAGCTTTAAAACATGTCCCCGTATGTGAATTAAATCCTTATGAAAGTGTTAAAACAAATATAATAGGTCATAAAAATCTAATAGACAGCATTACAGTATGTAATCATCAAATAGAGACTTTAATGTTCATATCAACAGATAAAGCATGCGCCCCCATTAATGTGTATGGTCAGTGTAAAGCTATATCTGAAAGATTATATATTGACTTTGCAAATAAACAAACAGATATTAAAGTATGTTTGTGTAGATATGGAAACGTGTTAGAATCAACAGGTTCAGTTATTCCATTCTTTAAACAATTATTGAAAAATGGTGCAACGGAACTTCCAGTTACTCATAAAGATATGACGAGATTTCTTCTAACATTAGATGATGCCGTTAATTTAATAGAATGGAGTTATAGTTATCCAACCTCCCATGGAAAAATTATTATACCGATAATTAAAGCATTAAAAATAACTGATATTGCTAAGTCATTGGGTAAATCATATGGTCATAAGGATATAAAATTAAATTATATAGGAATTAGGCCTGGAGAAAAGCTTCATGAAGCCATGATTAGTGAACCAGAATCATTTCGTACTGAACTATTCACTTCAATATTGAAGGATAAGAAATGGAGCGTAATTAAACCAGGATATTATATGATTACAGATAAAATTCTGTCAGAAAAGAGTTGGACTTATAGTTCGGATAAAAGTTTAATGAAATCAGATGAAACAGATAAATTTTTAATTAAATCAGGAGTGTTAAATGAAAAATAAGTGGAATAAATGGTGGTTAGATTATTTTGATTGGAATCAAGACGGCCATACAAATTGGTGGGAATATTTAATACCTTTTGTAATAATATTAGTAATAGAAATAATAGCAGAAATAATATCTAGAATAATAATATGAAAATAGCAATTACAGGAGAAACAGGATTCTTAGGATATCATTTAACTCAATACTATAAATGGATAAAAGAATATGATGTAATAAAACTAGGTAGAAATTATCTAGATAATATATCTTTATTAAAAGATTGTGATTTATTAATTCATTGTGCTGGCATTAATAAGGATACGAGTAAAAATATGTTGTTACAAAATAATGCATATCATGGTAATATAGTGTTAGCAAAAGAATTAGTAGCTACGCTTAAAAAACATAATATATCAATTAATATAAAATTTACATCATCAACTCAAGAAGATAATAATAATGATTATGGAGATTCAAAAATTAAAGCAGGAAAAATTCTTGCTAAATATTGTCATGAAAGAAATACTAAATTTAAATCATATAAAATA
>TARA_R110002051_G_scaffold81368_4_pt1 | contig 16553 bp, 13 predicted proteins | sample TARA_R110002051 | Tara Oceans TARA_R110002051 (sample SAMEA4397023) | marine metagenome | biome: Polar Biome; feature: [MES] marine water layer (ENVO:01000295) within the mesopelagic zone...; material: water (ENVO:00002006), including particulate matter (ENVO:01000060) such as......
CTTCATTTTTGCGTTGTTCTTTTAGGTTTACCATTTTTGCACTAGAAATGCGTTCATTCAATAATTGTAATTTGGCGTTTATTAAATTACTGGTTATACGACGTTCCTTTTCATTGTCGTTTGGTAAAGATTCCTTTTCATTTTGTAATTTTTGTCGTTCTTCTAACAGCTTATTAAATCCATTTTTAGTCACGTAATTAACTGCTCCTACAGGTAAATCTGCCCTCGGCGGTACCATTGGTATTTCTTCTTGATCTTCTTCTTTTACGAACCCTCTACTCATTACTCTGTAATTTAGAATAAAGTTAGCCACTGGGCATGGGTAGCATTAATGAGATTCAATATTTAATTGTCTCAATTGGTAATTTTTAATGAATGGAAGGTAGCATATCCTATTCCTAACAATAAATTCAAATTCAATGTGATTATTACACTTCCAGTTTCATTATATTTAGGTACTTAATAAACAACAACAAAATATGAGCTCAAGAAGAAATTTTATAGAAAAATTATCTGTTACCGCAATAGGTTTACCACTTTTATATAGTCCGGCGCAACTATTTGCCAATGATACGCAACCGTATGATGGACCAATTTTAAAGGTTGCTATTATGGGATTAGGTAGTTATGGTACACGAGTAGCAGAAGCTATGACATCTTGTAAAAGAGCTAAGTTGGTTGGTGTCATTAGCGGAACTCCTTCTAAGGTCAAGCAATGGCAATCTAAATATAGTATTCCGGCAAAGAACTGTTATAACTATGAAAATTTCGATGCCATAAAAGATAATCCAGATATTGATGCAGTCTACATTATAACTCCAAATGGATTGCATAAAGATCAGACGTTACGAGTAGCTAAAGCAGGTAAGCATGTAATTTCTGAAAAGCCAATGGGTATTAATGCCGAGGAAGGTCAGCAAATGGTTGATGCTTGTAAAGCGGCTAACGTAAAATTACTTATTGGGTATAGAATGCATTTTGAACCTAAAACAGTAGCAGTTATTCAAATGCGAAAAGACGGTGTATTTGGTGATACTAAATTTTTTCAAGGTCAATCTGGATTTACCATTGGTGATCCTACACAATGGCGTTTAAATAAGGAATTGTCTGGTGGTGGTGCCATGATGGATATTGGTATTTACTCTATTAACGGAGCTAGATATATGCTAGGCGAAGAACCTATTTGGATTACCGCACAGGAAACAAAAACAGATCCGGTAAAATTTAAAGAAGGTATTGATGAGACCATTCAGTTTCAAATGGGTTTCCCTAGTGGTGCAGTGGCAAATTGCCTTTCAACTTATAACATGAGCAATCTAGACAGGTTTTATATGACTGGATCTAAAGGTTTTGTTGAAATGCAACCTTCCACAGGATATGGACCTATAGAGGGGCGCACCCATGAAGGAAAATTGACCCAACCACACATTACGCACCAAACATTACAGATGGACGGTATGGCAGCGTTAATTTTTGATGGTATACAACCCATTGTACCAGTTGACGGAGAAGAAGGCGTTAAGGATATGAAAATTATAGATGCAATTTTCTTAGCGGCAAAAACAGGAGAGAAAGTTACCTTGTAATTAATACTCCATAAGTTCAATAGAACGAAAATCAATAGGGTGGCTGTTTGACTGTAAGGAGATAAAGCCACCTTTTACTCTTTTGTCCCAATTGGTCATCAACAATTTTGCTGTAGCGTTTTCATTATTATAAGTTGGGTTGGAGTATCTTAAAATTTCTTCACCATTAACATAGTGGATAATTAAACCATCTTTAATATCAATTTCAGCAGTAACCCACTGATCGCCGTGAAATGTTTTTGAAACATCAGCAGGTATGCAAGTTGTTTTATTCTGAACTCCATTATGCTCTATGAACATTCCGTTAGTGCATGCAGCACCTAAAGGGCGTTCGTCTGTACCATTTCCTCCATGAAAATTATATTCTAAACAAACAGGAAAGGCTTGATCTAATTTTTGAGTTGCTGGCGGTTGGCCATGAAATTGAATTCCACTATCACGATAGCCCCAAGTTGGAGCACCTGGTGCCGTTTCTCCCACAAATCTATACACAACCTTTAATCTATAATTAGTAAGATATTTATCATAATATACTGTACCGAACCTATCGCTAAATTCCGGTCCGTATTCATCATACCTAACTTTTAAAATACCATCTTCAACCCTTAAGGTATTGCCGAAATTTTCACCTAATTCATGTCCGGGAATTTTAATGGTCCATCCAGTTAAGTCATTTCCATTAAAAATAGAAACCCATCTTGTTTCAGTTTTATCAGCATCTAGCTTAATTGTAGAACTTGTTGTATTAGTTACCTTTTTGTTTCCACAAGAAATTGACAGCACTAATGAAATGACAAAAAATACTTTAGTAAATGTAGAATGGATATTCATTTTCAGACAGAATTAAAAATCAATTTTAAATGTACTGAAAAATAAGTATGATTATTTAAATCTACTTGTTGTAATCTACTTCTAATATGAAATACTAAGAATTCAATGAATTATCATTTATATATTCTAAAAACCGGGACTTGTATTGTTCAGAAACGGTGATGCGTTGTTTGTTGATAATGATTTGACTACGCTCAATTACTTCAACATACTTTAGAGATACAATAAAAGAGCGGTGTACACGCATAAAATTAGAGTTGGGTAATTCTTCTTCTAAACTCTTTAAACTCATTAAAGTTAGAATTGGCTTAGGGTTATCTTTTATCCATATTTTTATGTAGTCCTTCAAACCTTCAAAATATTGGACGTCAGCCAATTTAATGCGCAATTGTTTGTATTCTGATTTTACAAAAAGGAATTCCTTTTCATCAGATACTATAGAAGGTTGTGTATTGCCTTTTACCAAAGAGAACCATTCTAAGGCTTTGTTGGCAGCGGTTAAGAACTCGGCATAATCAAACGGTTTTAGCAAATAATCTAAAGCCTCCACTTTAAAACCCTCTAATGCATATTGGTCAAAAGCAGTTGTAAAAATTACTCTAGAATGTTTTGGAAGCATTTTAGAAAATTCTATTCCAGTTAAATCCGGCATTTGAATATCCAGAAATAATAGGTCTACTTTTTCAGTATTTAAAAACTGCATGGCTTCTATGGCGCTATTGCATTTCTTTTTCAACGTTAAATACGGAGTTTTCTCTACATAACTTTCTACTAGGTTAACAGCCATAGGCTCATCGTCAACAATCATGCAAGTAATTTGTATGCTTTCCATATCAGGTTTCTAATTTTAATAGTCTAAAAGATTTTTTCTGTATTTATTTTACGGTATATCTAACTAATACTTCGTTATCTAAAATTACATTTGTTGACCATATAAATTGAGCATCTTCTTCATTATTATCAAACACATCAATAAAGTTAGTATAGGCAGGTTTATTATCCACACCTATGGTATTATTTGAAAACTCGGTTGCACTTGGCCAATCGCTATCATCAAAATCTGCCGATTCCCAATTTGATGGTGTTTTCCAATGCAAAGCGTAATAAGAAGTACCATCATTAGAATTTTCAGTACTGCAAGCATCACTTAATCTTAAAGATCCTTCTTCAGAAGCACAAGACAAATCCTTTAAAGGTGCTGTGTAAAATGTTTGGGCTTTCCATGCAGAGTTTGTAGTAGCAATTATATCATCTTTAGAATTTTTAAAAACAGCGACCATACCACCATCTCCTGGGTGAAAGGCTTGCCCCCTATTTGACTCTGATCCTAAACCACTATTTTCTTCCCAATCTACCAATTTCATGGCTATTGTAAAAGGTGTTTTCACCTTAAAACGAACGATATTAGAATTGAATTGAGTAAAAGGAACATTGTCTTTGCCTACTTCAATACCATTGATGTACATTTCAAAATAGTTATCGGCAAATATGTATGCTGTAATTATTTCACCATCAGTATCAACTTCTATAACATCTGTTCCGTCTAAAGCGGCTAATGCTTCATCTGCAGATGTATATTCTACCTTTGTACACGGATTAAATAAATCTGATGCAAAAGGAAAACTTTCATTGGTAAAATTCACTTCTGCAGGAACCGTCCATTCACTGCCATCTGTAGCAGTAGACGTACCAATTGGTGCTTCTCTGCCCCTATCACACTCAAAAATGTTTTCAGTAAGAACGGTTGCTGACCCTTGAGATACAGACGCTGATCCTGTATAAGTTTCTGAATTATCAGGTGTTGTATTTTTACTGTTTTGACCATTTTTACAAGCTGTCATCGTTAAAGAAGCGAAAACAAAGAGTAGTAAAGTGTTCTTTAAGTATATCATTGAATTGTTATTTTTAATTTGAGTCTATAAAGGTTAATGTTGTTCTATCAATAATTTTCACCGTAGCCAATGCATTCATAAATACATTGTAATCTACATTTAAACTATGTTTTTTTGGTAAACTACTTGGCGTTTCTGAAAGGGCATAAAGAGCTAGAGTATACTCATGCTTGCCTTTTCCAAGAGAACATGGAGATGTATATGATATTGCAGTACCATCTTTATTGACTCCCATAAACCAATTTCCTTTAGAAGCCATTTTATATGGTATTCCTGTGGTTTCTGGATTTATATCCCATAATAGCAGATATGAATTAATCTCTGTTCTATCATTTTTCTTTGGATAATGATACATGACAACTGCTAACGATTTAGTGCCTTCTGGAACATTTTCCCATGAAAGAGGAATGGAATTTTCAACATCATTTACCTTCTCTTCACATTTATAATCATCCAATAAAACACCATTCTTTATGGCGATACTAGTTAGTTTAAAATTTGAATGAATTGTTTTAAAGTCATCGTGATTTACTTCTGTTATTTCTCTGTTACTATTTTTACAAGACAATAAGCAAATAAAAAGAAAGGGAACTATAAACTTTGAATATTTCATTTTTCTCTTGGTTTATAGTTTTCAACAGTTGAAGTACCATCAGGATTTATAAATTGATAGGTGTAAGTATCTTCGCTATCCCAATTATAATTGATAATATATTCTTTGGAATCTAAACTGTAGGTTAAGGAATATGAGTTTTCTCCTAAGGATTTAAAATCAATAATCTCCGCACCTCGTAACGGTCTTAACGCAGGTCTTAATTCTTGTGTTCTAGGTTGTGGATACACTTGGTTTTCAGGTGCTTTTGTTTTTGGGTCTAATTGTACTTCGCCCCGCATACCTGAAATAAAATAGGGATATTCTTTAATGGTGTGATATTGATACGAACCATCTGGATTTGTTTTTCCTAAATATTCATCTAATATATCTGTGGTTTCTCCATAAACCGGAAAACCATCTAAGGCATAAGCAACTGGATTCCCCGCACCAACTTGGTCCTGCAAATGTAGAGGTGGTAAATGGTAGTGATAATCATCTGCACGACCACAATGTCCGCCCCAATTATCTAATTCTCCAATAGCATTGGCATCCTCACCTCTATTATTCAAAGGGTTAAAAATGGGTATTCCATTCACCGCAACAGCAATTGCTCCTTTTAACAAATTGGTTTTTGTAGATAACGGATGTTCAGTCATTTTTGGATGCATAGGTATTGCCCAACTATTGTCACCGGTATAATTTTGCTTAATAGGCACTTGTTGTTGCCAGTTTGTAATACCAACCATCATATCATGATCTGGTAAGCCATTGGATGAAACATAAAGATAATTTTCGTCCGAATGTGTACTGACACGTTCAAATCTCTCAAAAAAAGCTCGCATCTCTGCAACGTTGTTTTCTGGTACTTCTAAATTATTGGTTTTAGTAGAATTCACATTTTTACAGGATACAATCAAAATAACCCCTAAACCAAGTACTCCATGTGTTAGGTACACTACTGTTTTTTGTTTCATCAGCTTAAAAACAGAAAAAGACAAAAGAAGAATACCGAAACCAATAAGCGCCCAATCAAAAATTGATAACGATTGTGAATCAGGTTGATTAGCTGTTCTGCTATTTAATGAATGAATGAACTCATTTTTACTTTTAATATAGTCTTGATCAGCTTCTGCAAAGTCTGTAATTTGAAAAGTTTGAATACTATGGTTGCCGTCCATAAGCCAAACTTCACCATTTTCATATGAAATGAAATCAGCCTTGAATAGTTCATTTGTAGTTAACTTCCATTGTTTGGATGGAATTCCATGTCCGCCCTCATGAGCAATAATAGAATTACTTATTAGAAGAAAAATGCAAATTAGAAATGTATATTTTTTCTGATTCATTGATTGGGGTTCTATATATTTTTTCAGTATTTTAAATTTCAATTTTTAAATACACAGAATAAATTCCGTTCTTGATTTCTTGTTGAAAAAGATGTTTGCCAGGGTATAATAACTCTAATCTTTTCTTAAGGTTGGGTAGACCAATACCAGAACCACTTTTATCATTTATTTGTTTAGGGAAATTGTAATTTTCGATTTTAAAAATCACTACATTTTCATTAGTAATCATATCTATTGAAATTACACTCTCTTTACTGGCAGAAACCCCATGTTTAAAAGCATTTTCAATTAGAGAGATGAACAGTAAAGGAGCAATTTTAGTCTGCGGTTCACTAATTGGAAAGCTAGATTCTACGGTTGTTTTATCTGTTAAACGAAGATTCATTAAGTCGATATACTTTCTCATGAATTCAATTTCCTTTGAAAGAGGAACTAATTCAGTGCTTGTTTCATATAACAAATAGCGCATTAGCTTGCCTAAACTATGAATAGTAGATTTTGCTTTATCTGGAGATATATCTACGAGCGAATATATATTATTCAAAGAATTAAAAAAGAAATGGGGTTGTAACTGATATCTAAGATGTTGCAGTTCCGTTTGTAATTTAAAGTTATCCGCTTCCTTTTTCTCTGCTTCAGTTTTAACCCATCTTTTAGTGGTCTTAATGGCTATTGAAAAAAGTAAAGGAGCAGCATAGGATAACATTTGAACATATAAGAACAGTTTAAATGGAGGTCCTTCCCTATTATCCTCTGGCGGACGTTTCTTTATGAGTTCGGCAAAATAATTATCCTCAATAAATTCTTTCATTAAAATAAAAAAACCAATAATCACTAAATTGATAATAATAAATACTACCGTTTTATTGGAGAAAAGGAATTTGTCAATTAATATGAGAAAATTCAGATAAAATATGATTGCATAGAACAGCATCGGTATTAAGAAATGGGCAATTAATCTGTTATTGTCCAATTCTTGACCGTATGATAAAACAAAAGGTATGCTGAACAGCACCAGCCATATTAGTAGATGCTGAACTATGATTATTTTTTTATTCTTGTACATAATTATTTATTCATAACGTAATGCTGTGATAGGATCTAGTGACGATGCTTTTCTTGCAGGATACCATCCAAAGAAAATACCTGTTACCGCACAAACGGCAAACGATATTATTATTGAATACAATGCCACACTTGTAGGCCAATGTAAGAACTTTTCTATAAAAACGGTAGCACCTAAACCTAAGATTACACCAAGTAGTCCACCAGTAATACTTATCAATATTGCTTCAATAAGAAATTGCATCAAAATATCAGAACCTTTACCGCCAACAGCCATACGGAGTCCTATTTCTTTTGTTCGTTCTTTTACCGATACATACATTATATTCATAATACCTATACCACCAATTAATAATGAAATACTGGCAACTGCAACTAAAAGAATAGTAAGCATTTCACTGGTAGAGCTAAATGTTGAAATTAGCTCCTCCATGGAACGAACCGTAAAATCATCATCTTCGGTATCCATTAACTTATGTTCTGCACGTAAAATGTCGGTAACCTCTATTACAGCATCGGGTGCATCATCTTCACTAATGGCAGATGCCATTATCTGATTCAAATAATCAATAGCCAGAATTCGTTTTTGTACCGTGGTGTAAGGAGCGATAACCACATCATCTTGATCCTGCCCAAATGTATTCTCCCCTTTTTCTTCTAAAACTCCAATAACTTTAAACGGAATATTATCAAAACGAATCATTTGACCTACAGGGTCTTGACCATCAGGAAATACATTGTCTACAACGGTTTGCCCAAGAACAACAACTTTAGAGGCAGATTTTACTTCGGCATCGGTAAACATGCTACCACTTTGAAGCCCCACAACTTTAATCTCCAAATATTCTGGGTTAACACCATAGATGGTACTTGGCCAGTTATTGGCACCGTTTATAACTTGTCCGCCGCCATTAACAATAGGTGTTATATAACTTAGAAGTGTAGATTGATTTTTTATCGTTTCATAATTAGCAAGCGTTAGAGTTTGTACATCACCACCACTACCCCTTGCAGGACCTCTATCATCTGCCCCAGGACGTATAGTTATCATATTAGATCCCATACTTGAAATGGTACTTCTAATACTCTCTTTAGAACCTTCACCTATAGCTAACATGGCAATTACCGAAGCTACGCCAATGATAATCCCTAACATGGTCAACAATGTTCTTGTTTTGTTAAGAATTATAGCTTTGAAAGCGATTTTAAATAGATTTAATAGTCTCATAATTAATCGTCTTGTTTAGGCAATTTTGCCAATTCTGCTGCTGCGGATTGTATTTTATGATTTTGATAATCTTGCATGATATCTCCGTCTTTTAATACAATTGTTCTACTACTAAACGTAGCTATATCAGGCTCGTGAGTAACAAAGGTGATGGTGATACCTTTCTTGTTCAATTCTTGAAATAAAGACATAATTTCATAAGAAGTACGTGTATCTAAATTACCCGTTGCCTCATCTGCTAAAATCATTACTGGGTTGTTTACTAGTGATCTAGCAATGGCAACACGTTGTTGTTGACCACCAGAAAGTTGAGAAGGTGTATGATGTAATCTATCTCCCAAACCAACCATTGCTAAAGCTTTAATAGCCCGTTCTCTTCGCTCTTCTGTAGATACCTTGCTGTTATATAACAATGGTAGCTCTACATTTTCTATTGCGGATGTTCTAGCTAAAAGGTTATAAGATTGAAAAATGAATCCTATTTTCTCATTTCTAATTGTAGCCAGTTCATTTCTACTTAAATCTTTCATACTTACGCCATCGATCTCGTAAGTACCAGATGTGGGTTGATCTAAGCAGCCCAATATGTTAAGCATAGTACTTTTGCCAGAACCACTAGAGCCCATAATAGTTACAAACTCCCCTTCCTTTATAGAGAATGATATTCCACGTAGCGCATGAACAGTTTCTGTGCCCATTACGAACTCACGTTTTAAGTCTTCTATTTTTATGATTTCTTTACTCATGCTTATTTCTTTTTACCTCCTGGGCGTTGTGGCATAAATGGACTCTCTTCTGTACCACCTGCTGGGGCACCAGATTGAGTAGTTTCAGATTTTAAACTATATACCAATTTGTCACCTTCATTAATACCACTTAAAATTTGAACGTTTACTCCATCACTCGCACCTAATTTCACTTCTTTCGGAGTTATAGCTCCATTAGATTCTAAAACCCAAACTTTGGTAACATCTTCTTCACCGGTTGTTCTTGCACCATTATTGGGACGCTCTACCGTTAACTTCTCCTGCTCGTTGTATGCCATCATTTCTGGTGGTGTAGGCTTAAAATTGATCGCTTTTGCTTCTACCGATAACACATCTTTTAATTCGAGGGTGTAAATAGAAATAGTTGCTGTTAAACCCGGTTTAAGTTTCAAATCAGGATTATCAGCTTTGATAACCACTGTGTAGGTAACTACATTTGAAGTAATGGTTGGATCTAATCTTACCTGCGTTACTTCACCTTGAAATTCTTGACCTTGATAAGCATCAACTGTGAAACTTACTCGTTGTCCTTCTTTTACAACCCCTATATCTGCCTCATCAACATCGGCCTCTACCTGCATTTCCTGTAAATCTTGTGCAATGGTAAAAAGTGTAGGTGTACTGTAGCTTGCGGCTACTGTTTGCCCCTCATCAATATCTCTTAAAAGTACCACACCATCTATTGGAGAATAGATATTTGCATAGCCTAAGTTTGTTTTTGCCTGTTGCAAGTCAGACAAACGTTGTGTAACGGTACCCTTTGCAGTTTCGTAATTGTAAACAGCTTCGTCAAAATCAGATTTACTAATTACTTGATTGTCGTATAACGATTTCTGTCTTTCATAAATGGTTTGCAAATAGTTTCTTTGACTAATAGCATTGTCATAAGAAGCTTGTGCTTGTGTAGTGGAAGCTTTAAGATTTGTTTTATCTAATTCCGCAATTAATTGCCCCTCTTTGACCTCACTATTGTAATCAACATATACTTTCTCCACAACTCCTGAGACTTGTGTACCAACATCAACTTGGTTTATAGGCTCAATAGTACCTGTTGCAGTTACCATAGTGGTAACGTCCCCTTTTTTAGCTGCTATGGTTTTCGCTTCAATAGAAACACTGTCATCACCTTTTATAAAGCTATATGCTACAAAAGCTAAGACTAACAGCGCTAATCCTCCTATTATGATTTTTGTTTTATTTTTCATTTTGATTAAAGTTTAATATCGTTTCCTTGATAGAATTGTAATAATTGATGGTATAAAATATTTAGGTATTTGGATTGTAAATAGTTCTGTTGTGCATTGGTAAAAGTGTTTTGACTAATTACCAGATCTGTAGTACTTAAGTCGCCCAGCTCATATTTTTTCTGTGCTAAATTATAAGACTGTTCTGCTGCATCTTGGGAGACTTCTGCCGCCACTAATTGTTCTTGTGATGAAAGCGCATTTTGGTAGGCAGTTTCCACCTTTTTAATTACTTCCTTTTCAATAGTTTGTTTCTGAATCTCAGCTTTTTCTATATTAAAAGCAGCTGTTTGTACAGCAGATTTTGTCTGGTTTCTATTGAAAATAGGTATGTTTAAACTTAGCCCTAACCTTTGATTAAAATTGACATCTAATTGATTGGTGAAAGTATTATCACTTATACTAGTGTAACCAGAACCAAGACTTCCTGTTAAAGCAAGGGTTGGTAAATATCCACCTTTCGCTATTTCTAATTCTTTTTCGTTAACTAGAATATTTGTTTTGCTAGCCTCTACCTCTGGTAAATACGATAAGGCATTGGTGTAAATAGCTTCTTTGTTTAGTTCTAGATTTATCAAGTCTTGATTCTCATCAACCGTTTCAATAGTTAAATCCTCTAAGGGCGATAATTCAAGTAATTGTTTTAGGTTGATGATGTTAAGCTCGTAATCATTTTTTGCTGCAATTACGTTGTATTTATTAGTTGCTGCCTGGCTTTGAGCTTCTGTATAATCACTTAATACAATAGTACCTGCATCTAATCTTGATTTGGCACGTAGTACTTCCTTTTCTGAAGCAATTAGATTATTTTCTGCAATGCTAATCCCTTCTTTACTATATAGGGTTTGCAGGTAAGATTCTAGAATGCTTATTACAATATTGTTTTTAGCTTCTTGTGCCAATAAACTATTCTGTTCTATTAATAGTTGATTTTGCTTTACCTGATTACTTAATTGATTTCCTTGAAAGAGTGTTACGGAGCTATTAATACCAAGATTGGTACTATGTATTTGATCAGAAACATAATCGCTCGTAATTGGGTCAATAGATGTACCACTAGAGAAGTTTTGGGAAGCACTACCAAATAAGTTTGGAAGCTTAGCAGATTTGGCTTTGTTATAATTTACTTCAGAAATACTGGTATTTAAATCAGCATCTTTTATAGTAATGTTATTTTCTATTGCGTAAGAAATACAATCTTCTAAAGACCAAATTTTAGAGGCGGTATTGGTTTCTACATCCTGTGCAAAAGCAAAGTGAGCAAATAAAATGCTTGCTATGATCATATATTGTTTCATTTAAAGCGTGTTTTTAATTAACACTTCAAAAATGAAACTTTATACTTCTTTGGTAGAATGTAATAGAAGTCTAGCTCTTTTGTTTATACGGAAACCTTTATTCTATCGACGAGATTTTTGGGCAATTGTTGTTATTCGTAACAATTGCCCAGTATATATTTAGTTAAGTTTTACTTTATTTTTCACAGAATTAAACTGTTGTTGTAACTCTTTAAGACGTTCTACTTCTTCATTGCCAGGCACTTTATCTGCACCACCAACGATATAGGATAAATAGGATATTTGGGCAACCAGCATTTGTTGAGGATATGCACCTTCATCATTTTTTATTTCTTTTAAAACAGTCTCTAAGGAAGCTTTTTCATCTCCTTTAGTTTTCTTGATTTGTGCTTCTAATTCTGACTGAAACTTTCTGGCTTCCGTTAATAAATCAATCACTTTATTTTCAAAAGCTAAGTGATCAAGAATGATAGTATTATCTATACCTTCTTCTGCTAAACGTGGATCTACCAAAATTTCAAAAGGCTGCTCCAACGTCTTCTCTCCTACTGTTAATTTAGCAATATAGTTACCTGGTGGTACTACAGGTCCATTTTTATACCTTCTAGATTCTTTATCGCTCCATGCACCTTTTTGACGCATATCCCATTGAAATCTATTTATACCTTTTTTGGTTTCAAGCTTTGCATCAAAGTAACTAAAAGTCATACTAAGCCCCATGTTTTCAACTTCTTCCTTGCTAGATTTAATCTTTGTAGAATCACTTAAAATAGAAGCGACAGACTGTTTGTAGGCGTTTAAAATTTCTAATTGCACCTCGCTTTTAAATTCCTTTGGCAAGTAATAATCAATTAATACTCCGGTTGTTGGGTAATTAGGAAAACCTTTTGCTCTTCTTGGTGTACGATATCTAATCGTGTTATCTGGTTTGAACAAAACAGGAGTATCCGAAAGTGTCGCAATATCTGTATTTCTTAAGGAGGTAATATTATCTAATACCCAAAAACCACGCCCCATGGTACTTAAAACCAAATCTCCTCTTTTAATAATGATATCGGTAATAGGTGTAACGGGTAAGTTTTGTTGAAACGATTTCCATTGTTTACCGTCATCCAGAGAAACAAACATTCCGTATTCTGTACCTGCATATAAAAGTCCAGCAGTTTCTGGGTCTTCACGTAATACTTTAGCTGTATAGTCAGATGGAATTCCGTTTGTAGTGGTACTTATCAATTCCCAACTTTTACCATAATCCGCTGTTTTATAGAAATACGGAGTAGCATCACCTAACAAATGTCTGTCTACCGAAATATATGCTTTTGCAGGGTCAAATTGAGAAGGTTCAATTGATTCAACTCTTCCGCCTTTTGGCATTTTCTTAGGTGTAACATTTGACCATGTTTGTCCGCCATCTTGGGTTATTGAAACAACCCCGTCATTAGATCCCGTCCAAATAAGATCTTTCTTTATTTTAGATTCTCTTATCGAATAAATTGTACTGTAATATTCTTCACCGGTAATGTCTCTAGTTATTGGACTTCCTGAAATAACTTGCTTATCTGCTTCAAAGGCAGTTAAATCTGGAGAAATGGTTTCCCAAATAACTCCGTCATTTCTTGTTTTATGCACAAATTGAGAACCCATGTAAACTACATCAGGATCATGTGGAGATACGTGAACAGGAGCTACTCGTTGAAACCTGTATTTTAAATCTTTAGGGTTATGTCCGTAAATATTGGAAGCACCTATAGAGTATTCTCTACCTGTACCTGTTATTTTATTATAAACACTAAAGCGTCCTTTACAATTGTTGTAAACGATATTGTGATCGCCCGGCTTAGGAATTGACGGACCTGTTTCACAGCCACCAACTTCAATCATTACCTGTGTACCTTGAACAGAAGTTCCACTAGGTGCAGAACTTGGAATTGCAATGGTAGTATTATCTTGTTGTGCACCATAGATCCAATAAGGATATTGATCATCTACCGCTACCTGATAAATTTCAGCTGTTGGTTGGTTGAATTGTGAGGACCATGTTTTACCTCCGTTATGCGATACATTGGCGCCACCATCATTACACTGAATTAATAAATTAGGATTATTGGGGTTTATCCAGATATCATGGTTATCGCCATGTGGTACAGCCATCATTGTCCAGTTCTTACCACCATCCGTAGACTTTAATAAAGGATTGGCATTAGAATACACAATATCAGGATTGGTTGGGTCTAACTCTATGTTTGTATAATAAAATGGTCTGTTGACCAAACCTTTATTACTTGACGTTTGAACAAATGTTTTTCCTTGATCAACAGATTTGTAAACTCCGCCTTCATCACCTGGTGCTTCAATCACAGCATAAAGAATACTTGAATCTACGGCCGATACTGCTAAATCTATTTTACCTATCAATCCTTTTGGCAATCCTGTTTCCAGCTTTATCCAATCTTCACCTCCATTAACTGATTTATAAATACCGCCTTCTTTGTTCTCTCCACCAGATATAATTGTCCAAGGAGTACGTTGTGCTTTCCAAGCAGCTGCATAAACAACATTAGGGTTGCCGGGTAAAAGTTCTAAATCTGCAAAACCTGTAGTATTTGAAATGTGCAGCATTTTTTCCCAAGTAGCACCACCATCAATTGTTTTGTAAATGCCTCGCTCTTCATTAGCTTTAAAAGCATCACCAATTGCAGCGACCCAAACGATGTTACTATTGGTAGGGTCAATTTCAACGGCGCCAATTTGTCCGGCTTTTGCCAAACCGATATGGTCCCAAGTTTTACCTGCATCTATAGATTTATATACTCCTTTTCCGCTGATGATGTTACTACGCAGTCCGTCAGAACCAGTTCCCACATAAACGATATTAGGGTCATTAAGAGCAACTTCAATAGCACCAATAGAAGGAGTATCAAAAAATCCGTCAGAAATATTATTCCAAGATGTGCCATAATCATCTGTTTTCCAAACACCGGCACCAGATGCACCTAGGTAAAAAGTACCTGGCAAAACAGGAGTACCAGTAACCGTAGTAACACGACCACCTCTAGAGGGACCAATAGTACGGTATTCAAATGCGGAAAAATCTTGGGCAAGAACTAAGGTTGTACTTAGTAAAAATGTAGAAATGGAAAGGAAACGAACAAAGGTTTTCATTTAGCTTAAATAATAGGTTGGTTAAAACCTAAAGTTACTTAAACTGATACGTATAACATATACTGAAAATCATTTTTACGATTTTCTTAATTTGACAATTACATATTGTGATTTGACGTAATCTCGTTGCTGAAAATTATATAATATGCTGCTATTATAGCGTATATCTACTTGTCAGTGTCTTTAAGCTTGTCATTTTCCCAAATACCACTTATAACAGAACCTTCTTTCTTATGAAAAATGCCTTTGCCATTTCGCATGTCATTTTTCCACTGTCCTTTGTATTTTTCACCGTTAGGCCAAAAATAAGTGCCTTCGCCATTTCGCATATCATCTTTGTAACTACCAATATAATATTCACCGTCAGGCCAGTAAAATGTGCCATTACCTTCGCGTAGATTGTCTTTCCATTCGCCTTCATACCTGCTACCCGTTTCAAGTACGGCAATGCCGATACCATTGGCCTTGTTGTTTTTTACTTGGCCAACATAATGCAATCCAGTTCCTTTCTTACTAGTAAAACTAAGGTATTCTCCAAATGATTTATTGTTCAATTGCTTGCGCATATTACTTAGTTGAACGCGAGCTTTTTCTAATGCAAAACTTAAAGAATCAATACTTCTAATTTCACTTTGCGCAATTGGGGCAATAGCAATTGAATCGATGGATGCTTTTTTGGTTTCTTCATCAGATGCATTTACAATATTATTTTGCATTAACTTTTTAGCAAGAGCAATACGTAATGGAATAACGCTGTTCAGCTCTTCATGATTTTGAAGCGTGGTATTATAAGATTCAATAGCTTTACTATAATCGCCTTTCATTAAAACAGAATCGATTGCGATTAATTCTTTATTGCCAGTTACAAGAACATCTAACTCCTTTTTTGCCTTGCTACTCTCCCCTATTTCATTTTGCAGCGTGCTTGATTTGATGCCAAAATAAATTGCCAATACAGATGTGATGGCTAACAGACCGTACAATGTTACATCTCTTTTTTTCATAGTGTTTGTTTGCTCTATGGTATTAATCTGTTAAGTGAATTTCAGGAAGCTTGTTTTTAACCTTTCTAAAATCTGGTGAATAGTATACGTGAAAACGCATCGCCCAACTTTGCTTGTAATACCCGCCGTTCTTTAGATCTTGACCCTGAGAATACATGGCTCCTGCCGCAACGGTTAATCTTGGTGTAAGAATATAACCCAAAGTAGTCGTTAATCGTAAATCTTCCATAGGGCTAGCAACAACTGCTTTTCCACTTTGCATGATTAATTCAGCCTCAGGAGCTACATAAAAAGTCTTAGGTTTTAGCTTATGATTGTTCAACGGGATCTTCATTCTGAACATATACCTCCATCGGTTTCTAAATATGTGTTCACTATTCTCCACAAAACTTTGTGTCCAACGATGTTCAATACGAATACGGTGATAAATCATCATACTTGCCAATGACTGCGCAAATTGATACTGATGCCAAATACGCCATTCAGGTACTAAATTACGATCCGTAGAGGCTTCATCTGTATTGAAGTTTAAACG
>TARA_R110002051_G_scaffold3131_4_pt1 | contig 16544 bp, 13 predicted proteins | sample TARA_R110002051 | Tara Oceans TARA_R110002051 (sample SAMEA4397023) | marine metagenome | biome: Polar Biome; feature: [MES] marine water layer (ENVO:01000295) within the mesopelagic zone...; material: water (ENVO:00002006), including particulate matter (ENVO:01000060) such as......
CCTTGACCATCCACTAGTAATAGCAGGGCCATGTAGTGCGGAAACAGAAGAACAAGTGTTAGGTATAGCACGTTCTTTAAAAGATACCGATGTAAACTATTACAGAGCTGGTATTTGGAAACCCCGTACTCGCCCAGGAAATTTTGAAGGTGTAGGCGCATTGGGCCTTAAATGGCTTCAAAAAGTAAAGGCTGAAACAGGCATGAAAACGGCTACCGAAGTCGCAAACCGTGCTCACGTGGAATTAGCTTTAGAGCACGATGTTGATTTATTATGGATTGGAGCAAGATCAACGGTGAGCCCGTTTATCGTTCAAGAAATTGCTGATGCATTAAAAGGGACTGATAAGATTGTATTGGTAAAAAATCCTGTAAATCCAGATTTAGCTTTATGGTTAGGTGCTGTAGAGCGTTTGGCCACTGCAGATATTAAAAACTTAGGAGTAATTCATAGAGGATTCTCTACATACGAGAAAACTAAATATAGAAATATTCCTGAGTGGCAAATGGCGATTGATTTGCAAACTAAATTTCCAGATTTACCGATTATAAATGACCCATCGCACATTACAGGAAATAGAGAAATGATTTTTGATGTTTCTCAAACGGCTTTAGATCTTAACTTTGACGGGTTAATGATTGAAACACACCATGACCCAGATAACGCATGGAGTGATGCTGCACAGCAAGTAACACCAGAAAAATTGGTGCAGATAATGAGAGATCTTAAAATTCGTAAAGAAGGTAATAGCGAGGCAGAATACAATGCTAAATTAAATAACCTAAGAGCTAACATTGATATTTTAGATAATCAATTAATTGAGACTTTAGGTAAGCGAATGAAAACTTCAGATGCTATTGGTGAACTTAAAAAGGAAAAAAACGTAGCCGTATTGCAAAGTACACGTTGGAACGAAATTTTAGGAGCAATGATTCTAGAAGGAGAAAGCAAAGGATTAAGTGAGGAGTTTGTACTACGCATGTTCAAAGCTATTCACCAAGAGTCTATTAGACACCAAGAAAAGATAGTGAACGCTTAAGGTTAGCTTAACTTTATAAACATAAAACATCCGTAATATGCGGATGTTTTTTTTATGCCTAATTTTTATTAAGTAAGAAAAATAGCACATTTAAGCAATAACCCTAATTGTGAACCGTTAGGGGACTAAAGAACCAATATAACCAATCAAAAAGTATGAAGAAAGTAGTATTAGTTGCCATTATGTTAATTGCCTCGTTATCGGTAAAGGCCCAATCCTATTTAGGCTATTTAACAGATAACTATAGTGGTGTTAACAGTGTAATTTCTAACCCGGCAAATATCGCCGATTCACGTTTTAAAACGGATATAAATTTAATTGGTGCAAGCGCTTTTTTTGCCAATGATTATGTGGGTGTGGGCTATTCTAACTTAGTATCAAGCAATTTTGAATATGATACTGATGCTACATTATCCTTATCAACTAACAATAATTTTTCTGGATCTGTGGATATCTTAGGCCCGTCATTTATGTTCAACATAGGCAAAAAGTCATCTATAGCTATTTTTACCAGAGCAAGGAGTTTTGTTACTGGTAATGAGTTTAATGGTGAAAGTGTTGATGACCTTGATGACAGCATTGATGAAAGTCAAGACTTTTTAGTAAACGAAGGAGATTTTTACGCTTCAGGAAGTGGTTGGGCAGAAGTAGGGTTAACCTATGCTCAAGAACTAATGAATAAAGAAGAACACTTTTTAAAAGGTGGTTTGTCTTTAAAATATTTAAAAGGTTTTGGTAACGCTTACGTTACAGGAAAAAATGTAACCATCAATTATGATGCTGATGGTGCAACATTGCCCGACAGTTCAACCATAGGGACATTAGAATCTACAGGTGATTTGTATTATGGTCGTGCTGACGATTATGATAGTGATAATTATGATTACGAAGTGCCAGATGCCAAAGGTTTTGGTGTTGATTTAGGTTTTGTGTATGAGTGGAGACCAAATTATGCAGACTATATGGTTACGGGGACAGACGGGGAAAAGACCTATATGAAAGATAAGAATAAGTACAAGCTTAAATTTGGTTTATCACTTACAGATATTGGTTCGGTAAATTACAAAGGTGGTTTAGTAGATAATTATAATATCAATAATACCATTACTCAAGATGATTATGATAACATAGAGGATTCTGACGATCTACAAAACCTGTATACGTTTACACAAACTACTGAAGATTTAAAGGCTAATTTGCCAACTGCACTTCATTTTAATGCAGATTGGAATATTAAGAATAATTTCTACTTAAATTTTAATACTGATTTATCCATGCGTTCTGCTGGAGAAAATACCATTAGGACTGCAAATGTATTTTCATTAACACCACGTTTTGAAAGCAAATGGTTTAGTTTTTACTTACCCGTAAGCAGTTATCAATATAGCGGTATGCAAATAGGTGCAGGCTTACGTGCAGGCCCACTTTATATTGGTTCTGGTTCTTTGATTTCTACATTTACAAGAAGTGAAATTAGAGGTGCAGATGTGTATGCCGGACTTAAAATTCCAGTTTATTATGGTCAGCCAAAAGATTCAGATGGTGATGGTATACCTAATAAAGAGGATGGTTGTCCAAAAGAATTTGGACCAGTAGAAAACAATGGTTGCCCTTGGGGAGATACTGATGGCGATTCGGTTTTAGATAATGAAGATCAATGTAAAGATGAAGCAGGTCCAGTAGAAAATGGTGGCTGCCCTTGGGTAGATACTGATGGTGATAGTATGTTAGATAATGAAGATGCTTGTATTACAGAAGCAGGACCGGTAGAAAATAATGGTTGTCCTTGGCCAGATAGTGATGGTGATTCAATTTTTGATAAAGATGATGAATGTCCTAATGAAATGGGAACAGTGGCAAATAAAGGTTGTCCAGAGCCGGTAGTTACGGCTGAGGTTCAAAAATCATTGAACGAGTACGCAAAAACAATTTTGTTTACTACAGGTAAATCAAGTCTTAAAGATGAATCGACTCCTGTTTTGGTTGATATTATCAGTATTTTAAATGAGTACCCAAATGCTAATTTCACCATAGAAGGTCATACAGACAGCATAGGTTCAGAAGTAACAAATCAAAAACTATCAGAATCTAGGGCGCAAGCGGTATTACAATTTCTTATAAAAGGTGGTATTTCTTCATCTAGGTTAAGAGCGGTCGGTTATGGTGAAAGTAAGCCGATAGCAACGAACATGTATAAAGATGGCAGACAGAAAAACAGACGGGTAGAGATTAACTTGGCACAATAATTTTAAGCCTATCATATAGAAAGCCCGGTATATACCGGGCTTTTTTTTGCGCTATAGTTATCTTTTGAATATGTAGCGAGTAATAAAAATACCTTGTCCATCTGTGTTACCGGCATCGGCTTCAACACCACTGGTAACAAAAACAAGCTCCCATCCCTTCGCAGACATATCACTTAATTTAGAAGAAATAAGGGCATCATTGGCGGCAATATTCTGAAAACGAATACCTGCAATATTATAAAAGTTCAGCAATTTAGTTTCTTCAAAATCTTTGACCCTTATATCGCCACGGTCTGCTTTGTTTCTGGTATTATCATCTTCGGTTTGGGTAGATGAGAATTCTTTATAATCTCTGTCTGCATTGGCATCAATAATTCTAGAGCGACCTAATCCACTAGGCACTATAGATTCTACACTGGTAATTACCTTAAATTCTTGTGCGGTTAAAGAAGCTAATCCGATAAGGGATAAAATGCAACATAAAATAATTTTTTTCATAAGAGTGGTTTTAGATTATTATGAGATTGATAAGTGAAAATAAGTAGTAAAATAGAAATAGGAAAGAAAAGGGCTTTTTAGCTCTTTAAAATGATGCTTAACCATTATAAAAATCTACTAGAAAACCAGTAGGTAAAAAAAGACCCGATGCTTTTGGCATCGGGTCTTTATATAAAATATGTTGTTTTTTTATTGAATAGAGAAATCAAATACCGATTGATTTTCTCTACCTTGTGGTACTTGACCTTGGTAAATAAAACAATACTCACCAGGCTCTAAAGCATCAGGAGTTACTTTAAATTTATTGCCTTCAATTTCTTCAATGGCAAAATTTAATGCATACTTAGGGTCAATACCGCTGCTACTTGTAATCCAGCTGCTTTTACCAGTAATAACTTCCCTTAAATTTTTCTTTTCTTGAACAGTAAGTTTTACCAAAACAAATTCGTTGGGGTTGCTCGCCATTCTAAACCACCAGTTGAAAATGCCAGTATCTCCACCTTGGTTGTTTTGCATGTTGTCAACTTGTGTAACGCTTGGGTCAAATATGAAAGTAAATTCAGGTTGACTTTGGCGAATTACATTGTTCGATTGTGTTTTTGGTAATTGTGCTTTTTGTTTAGAGTTGATTAAGCCAGAAACTAGTTTTTGTGCAACTTGATTAGAGTTTGCTCCAGAAAAAACACTTGGCTGAACAAGTTTATCTTCTCCACTAGCATCTTTGTAGTAAATACCAGTTTTAGACATGGTGTTTTGTTTAGACTTGTCCATAATTAAAGACAGTATTTCGGAAGAAACACCTGCATTTTTAAGTTCGCCAAGTGCAGAAATAGATGCATCGAATTTTACATCAGATGTATTTATTTTATCAATAATCATAAAATCGTCGAAACCTAATTCTACCATCTGTACAACAGATTCGTTTGTAATGGTTTCTTGTGCACTACCTACATAGGTAATCGCAAATACAGCAAATAAGAATAATTTTTTTATAGATTTCATTTTCAGGTTATTGGTTAATATTTAATGTTCTATTTTGTAATTCAAATTTATAGTATTTTTTGTATTGAAAGCAGTTACTTTGTATAAATGGAATGTATTTGGAATAAATGGTAGGAATTGTTTATAAATCTACAGGTAGTTGGTACTCCGTTAAAGCAAAAAACGGTGAATTTTATGATTGTAGAATAAAAGGAAAATTTAGAATAAAGGGAATTAAAAGTACAAACCCTGTAGCGGTGGGAGATTCTGTGCGGTTTAAAGTGGAGGCTATTGGCGACGATACCAAGGGTGTAATTCATGAAATAGAAGACCGTAAAAACTACATCATACGTAAGTCGGTGAACCTTTCAAAACAGACCCATATCATAGCTGCCAATTTAGATCAAGTTTTTTTATTGGTTACGTTGAACAACCCGCCAACCTATCCGGTTTTTATAGACCGGTTTTTAATAACTGCCGAAGCTTATGAAATTCCGGTAATATTACTTTTTAATAAAGTAGATACCTATACGCCAGAGGAGTTAGATGAAATTAAATTCTTGGCAGCGCTATATCGTAAAATTGGGTATACCTGTATTGGTATATCTGCGGCTACAGGGAAGAATGTAGATAAGGTCAAAGAAATGATGGAAGGTAAAACGTCTATGTTCTCTGGTCACTCAGGAGTGGGTAAATCAACATTGGTAAATGCTATAGAGCCCGATTTAGATATTAAAACCAAACAAATTTCTGAACAACATTTACAAGGCCAACACACGACTACGTTTGCCGAAATGTTCGACTTAAGTTTTAATGCCCGTATTATAGATACCCCAGGAATAAAAGGATTTGGTATTGTAGATATGGAAAAGGAGGAGATTGGTAACTATTTTCCAGAATTTTTTAATTTGAAACAAGACTGTAAGTTTAATAATTGTATACATATAGATGAGCCCAAATGTGCAATAAAAGATGCTTTGGAAAGTGGTGAAATTGCTTGGAGTAGGTATAATAGTTATTTGCAGATGGTAAAAGGAGAAGATGAGAATTATAGGGTTGATATACATGACAATAAAAAATGAAAGTAGTAATACAACGTGTTTCAAAAGCTAGTGTAACAGTAGATGACAAGCAAATAAGCGCAATTAGTAATGGAGTTTTAATTCTGCTGGGTATAGAAGATTTAGATACGCAAGAGGATATAGAGTGGTTATCAAATAAAATAGTAAATCTGCGCATTTTTAATGATGAGGCAGGCGTAATGAACAATTCTCTTTTAGATAATAAAGGAGATGCCATTGTAGTAAGTCAGTTTACGTTACATGCTGCGACCAAAAAAGGAAATAGACCATCTTATATAAAAGCGGCTAGGCCAGAAGTTGCAATTCCACTTTATGAAGCTTTCATTAAAGCAATGGAAACTAAAATGGGTAAAAGCGTTGGCACAGGTGTATTTGGCGCAGATATGAAGGTAGAGTTGTTGAATGACGGACCAGTGACGATACTAATTGATACAAAAAATAAAGTTTAAAATTCTGTAAATAATTCTTACATTTTGTAAGAAATCTATGATTTTTATCGTTTGGATAAAAACCAGCCAACTAAATTAAATGCGCATATCACTAGTATTGTTTTTTTTAACAATAACTCAAACTGCAGTTTCACAAGATTATAATTTTTCTAAAATAGATTCTGCCCTTTTAAAGAACGCCGATGCTGTTGTTCGTATAGATCAAATGAATATCCTTTTAAAGTCCTCTGATTATATGGAGGTTACCTCAACTAGAGCAGTTACGGTTATCAATGAAAAAGGGTCTAAACATGTAAATGCTATGGCATTTTATGATAAAGAAACTTCTATAAAGGACCTTGTTGCTATACTATATGATGCCAATGGTAAAGAAATAGATAAGTTTAAAGAAAAAGACTTTAAAGATCAAACAGCTACAGGCGAAGGAACGCTTTATTCAGATTCTAGGGTTAAGTTCCTTAAATATACTCCTGTTGAATATCCTTATACAATAGTTTTAGAGAAAAAATATACCACGTCAGATACTGCTTTTATGCCACGTTGGTATTTTTTAGATGGGTATAGAATAAGTGTTGAAAAAAGTGAATTCAGCTTTAATTTACCTTCAAATATGACCTATAGGTTTAAGGACAATAATCTTGAATCTTTTCAAATACAACGAACTGAAACTGAAAATGGTTTAGTATATATAGGCAAAGATATAAGAGCAATTGAGTCAGAAGATTTTGACCCTGAGTTTGTAGAATTCACCCCTAATGTGCAATTGGCGTTAAACGATTTTCATTTGAAAGGTGTAAATGGGCATGCAACCACTTGGAAAGAATTTGGTAGTTGGATTTATAATTCGCTTTTAGTAGAAAAAGGAGAACTAAATGCTTCAACAATACAAAAAGTACAACACTTAGTAAAAGAGATAGAAGACCCAAAAGAAAAAATAAAAAAAGTGTATCAATTTGTTCAAGATAATACAAGGTACATAAGTGTTCAAATGGGTATAGGAGGGTGGATGCCTATAAGTGCTGAGGAGGTAGACAGAGTAAAATATGGTGATTGTAAAGGACTAACTAATTATACCATGGCACTATTAAAAGCTGTTGGTGTAGATTCCTATTATACTATTGTATCTGCCGATGCGCGTATGAATAGTTTAGATTTTGATTTTCCATCACTGCAAGGAAATCATGCTTTTTTAAACGTGCCCTTAGAAGACGAAGAAATTTGGTTAGAGTGCACAAGCCAAGTAGTACCAGCTAATTTTTTAGGAACTTTTACTGATGATAGGTTTGTGCTAAAAGTTGGGCCTAATGGAGGCGAAATTGTTAAATCTAGAGAATACCTGCCCGAACAAAGTAGGCAAATTACCAATGCTGAAATACATATAGGGGAATCTGAAATAACAGCACAAGTAGAAATAAAAAGTACAGGTATACAGTACAATCAAAAATATGGATTGGCAAATGATAGTAAAGAGGATATAGAAAAGTATTATAAGCATTACTGGGATTATGTTAATGCTATTCATATTCAAAATCATGAACTTATTAATGATAAGGATAGTATTGTAACTACTGAAAAAGTAAATTTTAGAACATCGGGCTATTTATCAAAAGCAGGAGACCGCATTCTATTTGCTCCAAATATGTTAAATAGAAATACCTATGTGCCAAAAAGAGATAACAATAGAAAACGTAAAGTTGTTATTAAAAGAGGGTATTTAGATGAGGATAATTTTATTATAGAAATTCCTAAAGGATATAAGGTGGAGGCTAACTTAATGCCTACAGCTATTACTAATGATTTTGGAGAATTTGAAGTTAGTATAAAACAAGTAACGGAATCAAAATTACATTACAAAAGGCGGTTATTAATGAAATCAGGGAACTTCCCAAGTACAATGTATGACCATTATCGAGATTTTAGAAAAACCATTACTCAAGTTGATGCCGCTAAAATTGTATTTATTAAAAAATAATAATTCATGAAATTACACTTAACAATCATCCTAGCATTTATAACTTTTGCGACTAACTTACAAAAAAGTGAAATCAAATTTGGTAAGGTGTCTATGGAAGAAGTTGCTCAAAAACAACATTCAACTAATAGTGAAGCTGAAGCTGCCATTCTTTATAAAAAAGAAAGAATGTATTACGATTATTCTTCTGATAAAGGATTTGCAACTATTAGAGAAGTTCACTTACGAATCAAAATATATGATAAATCGGGTTTAGATTGGGCTACGCGTGTAATATCATTGTATAATTCTAATTCTGGAGAACAAAAAATATATAATATTAAAGGATATACCTACAATCTTGTAGATGGGGAGTTAGAAGAAGAAAAACTAAAAAAAGAAGGCATATTTAATACAAATATCAGTAAATACCGTGACCAAGTTTCCATAACAATGCCGAATGCAAAAGTAGGTAGTGTAATAGATTTAAAATATGATATCGCATCGGATATGGTAGGTTATATGGACGATTATATTCTCCAATATGGCATACCACTAGATTTTGTAGAATTAAGCGTGGAGATTCCGGAGTATTTTAACTTCAAACGATTTACAAAAGGGTTTTATCTTATTTCTCTAAAGGAATCTCAGCGTAATAGAAAAATTGAATATAGTTATAAAACACAAAGAGACGATAGCTTTGGGTCTATTGGGTCTAAATCAACAAATCAGCTTGCGGAGCTTGAATTTTTTGAAAAACATTATGAAGTAAATGCAGAGAATATCCCTGCGTTAAAAGAGGTTAATTACACTAATAATATAGAGAATTATAGAAGTGCAATTGTTTTTGAATTGGAGTCTACTAAATTCCCAAATACGGGATATAAAGTTTATAGCAAATCGTGGGAAGATGTAGCAGAGACAATTTATAGGTATGACGATTTCGGTGAAGAAGTTAATAAAGATCGTTTTTTTAAAGATGATTTAGATAAAGTTATAGCTCAGAATAAGGACCCAAAACAATTGGCATCTGAAATTTATAAGTACCTCCAAGACAGAATGACATGGGATAATTACTATGGTGTTGGTTGTAATAATGGTATAAAAAAGCGTATGACGAAAAAAAAGGAAATGTAGCTGATATTAATTTATTACTAACATCTATGTTAAGATATGCCGGCTTTAAGGCAAACCCTGTATTAGTAAGTACAAAAGCTAATGGGATACCTGTTTTTCCTACAACTAGTGGGTTTAATTATGTAATTGCAGCCGTGGAAAATGGAGTTGATTTTGTTTTGTTCGATGCCACTGAAAAAATGCTTGCAGTAAATGAATTGCCAAAACGGGCAATGAATTGGCAAGGAAGATTAGTTAGGGAAGATGGTACTTCAAAGGAAGTTTCTTTAATGGCTAAAAATATTTCTAACAAGTTCGTTTTTTTGCAGGTTAAAATTAATGAGGACGGTTCAATAGAGGGTGAAATGAAAACACGCTTGAGTGATAATATTGCCTATGATTATAGAATAGATAATTATAATAAGACGAAAGAAGAAATCTTTAAAGAATCTTCTTCGTTGTATGCAGATATGGAAATAGTTGATTTTAAACTTAAAAATGTTAATTCACCAGATGAACCTTTAGAACATTCCTTACTATTTGCAAATGATAATCAAATTGAAACTATTGGCGATAAATTATATTTCAACCCATTATTATTTTTGACACTAAATGAGAATCCATTTAAGTTAGATTCTAGAGAGTATCCTGTAGATTTTAATTACCCATTTTCTAGTAAAGTTAATGTTACATATACTATTCCAAAAGGGTATAAAATAGAATCAATGCCAGAAAAAATTTCGATAGGACTACCAGATAAATTAGGTATGTTCAATTTTTCAATTAAGCAGAGTGGTGATCAGTTACAAGTTTATAGTTCTACTCTAATACAAGAGGCTCTTATACCTGCTTTTTATTATCCTTCCTTAAAGGAGTTTTATAATCAAATGGTGCAAAAACAAACTGAAAAGATTGTTTTAACAAGAATATAGAAGAATTATTTAGTTGTTTTATTAAAAGAAAACCAAGTTAAATGCAAAAGAAACAAATTATTAAAAAGATTAATTATTTATCACTTTTTTTAATATCTAGCCTTAGTATTTTCGCACAAGAGAAAATGGAACTTGGTACTCTTTCTGAATCTGATAAGACTTTTTCTATCTATCAGAAAGACACAACAGCATCTGCGGTATACTTATATGATTATGGTGATAATTATTTTGAGATCAGAGATAATTATGTATGGCTCATAACCAAATATCATAGTAAGATAAAAATCTTAAAAAAAGAAGGCTCGGAGTATGCAAATGTTGAAATACCGCTTTATCGAACTAAGGATCGAAAAGAAAAATTAGTTAAGATTAAGGCGTTGACGCATAATAGTAACGGCACAAAAATCTTTGTGAAAAAAGAAGAGTTTTTTGAGGAAGATGTTAGCGAAAAATGGGCACAAATAAAATTTGCTTTTCCAAATGTACAAGAAGGTTCTATTATAGAGTATGAATATGAAATGCAGTCGCCTTTTTTTTTCAATTTTACAGGCTGGAGTTTTCAATCTAACATACCAAAATTACACTCAGAATTCAATGCTAAAATACCAGGTAATTGGTTATACAACAGAAGTCTAAAAGGCGAACTTAAATTAAATGTGAACGAGGCTGAAATTGTAAAATCATGCTTTAAGTTTCCGGGTAACGGTAGGGCAAGTGATTGTGAGGCACTTAAATATGTTATGAAAAATGTGCCAGCTTTTAAAGACTCAGAGGAATTTATGCTTTCAGCTAATAATTATAGGTCAAAAATTGAATTTGAATTATCTGAATATAAAAGTTTTTATGGTGGTACAGAAAAATATACCAAGTCTTGGGAAGATGTAGATAAGGAATTTAAAAACGATAAAGACATTGGAAGCCAACTTCGTAAAAAGAATTTTTTTGAAAAAAATGTTGATGAAAAGCTCTTAACCGAAGGCAATGCATTAACTAGGGCAAAAGCTATTTTTCAGTTTGTAAAAAATCACTTTACATGGAACGAAGAGTTTGGCATTTGGCACGATAATAATGTTAAAACCGCTTTTGATGAAAAAAAGGGTAATGTGGCTGAAATAAATATTGCATTGATCAACTTGTTGAATGCGGCAGACATTAAGGCCAATATGATGTTAATGGCCACAAGAGAAAGAGGTTTGCCTAAAAAGACACACCCGGTAATGAACGATTTTAATTATATAATCGCAAAAGTTGATATTGACGGAAAATCTTATTTGTTGGACGCTACGGATAAGTATATGCCATTTGGTATGCTCCCATATCGCTGTCTAAATTATTATGGTAGGGTAATGGATTTTGATAATGAAAGTTATTGGTTCGATATTTTACCAGAAACTTCAAATGCGCAAATGATTAGGGCTCAAATGATATTGGAGCCTGAAAAGGAAAAACTTTCGGGCGTTTTCGATTTAATACATACGGGCCATTTTAAAGTTTCTCAAGATGAGTTGTTGAGTACAACAAAAGAAGTTGATTATCTTCAAGAGTTAGAAGAAGATATAACAGATGATTTTCAAATACTATCACATGAAAAAAACGAGAAATATTCTGATGATATGAAATTAATGGAACGGTTCAATTTTGAAATCGAAAACATTTTTCAAAGTGAAAATATTTATTTGAATCCGTTTGTTATCAAGTTCTTTGAAAAGAACCCCTTTGTTTCTACAGAACGAAATTACCCTATAGATTTTGGTTTTCCTATGAAGTACCAATACATTCTAAATATGAAATTACCGGCAGGGTATAAATTAAAATCATTGCCTGTAGAAAAGAATTTGGTTTTACCAGATAATGGAGGTCAACTTAAATATAATGTAGTATTAAATGAAGGTGGTATCCTTAATTTATTTTTTACTTTTGAGTTGAATTTTTCTCATTATAGTAGTGATTTCTATACAAGTATTAAGGGGCTTTTTAGCGAGGCAGTAAAGGATCAAAATGAATCTTTAATAGTTTTAGAGAAGATATAGTTCCATTTTTTTGAATTACATAAAATAATTGCAAAAAGCATATGAATATCAAAAACGCACAACTAGACGTAGATAATTGGATTAAGGAACATGGTGTTCGCTATTTTAACGAGCTTACCAATATGGCACAGCTAACAGAAGAAGTTGGCGAAGTCGCTAGAATCATTGCTAGAAGATACGGTGAGCAGAGCGAGAAAGAATCAGATAAGAGCAAAGATTTAGGTGAAGAATTGGCAGATGTTATGTTCGTAGTGTTGTGTTTGGCTAACCAAACAGGTATTGATTTACAACAAGCTTTCGATAAAAAGTTAGATTTAAAAACAAAGCGTGATCATGACCGTCATCACAACAATAAAAAGTTGAAATAGATGTATATTTGATGCTTCATTTTTAAATTCAAAAGCATTGAAACTTCACCTTACAGGCCCATCGAATACAAAGCTTATAGACACAATTACGATAACAGGTTCTAAAAGTGAATCTAACCGTAGTTTATTATTGGCGGCATTATATCCAGATATTAAAATAGAGAATATTTCAAATTCTGACGATGCCCAAGTAATGGCAAAAGGATTAAAAATTTCTAAGGGAACTGTAGATATTCATCATGCAGGTACCGCAATGCGTTTTTTAACCGGATACTTTGCCTCTCAAGAAGGTAAAGAAGTAGTACTTACCGGTTCTAAAAGAATGACCGAAAGACCTATTGAGATTTTAGTAGATGCTTTAAAAACCTTAGGTGCCGATATTTCTTATGTGCAAGATGAGGGATATCCGCCAATAAAAATTAAAGGACAACGTATCATAAAAGATAAAGTAAGTCTGCCTGCAAATGTTAGTAGTCAATATATTTCATCTTTATTATTGATAGCGCCAAGTTTGGAAAACGGACTTCAATTAGAACTTGTAGGTAAAATAACCTCGGTGCCGTATATTAAAATGACTTTAGCATTGCTTGAAGAAATTGGTGTAGAAACCTCTTTTAACGGTAACTTTATTAAAGTTTCTCCTAAGGCAAAAGTTAAACCAACAACCTTGGTAGTAGAATCTGACTGGAGTTCGGCATCTTACTACTATAGTATTTGTGCACTTGCGGCACCGGGAACTGAGATTACATTATCTGCATATAAAAAAGAAAGCCTTCAAGGAGATAGTGTACTTGCGGATATTTATATGGCTTTCGGTGTTGAAACAACTTTTGGTGAAAATATAGTCACTTTAACAAAGACAGACAAAAAGGTATTGGCTGAAAACGAATTCGATTTAGCCAACGCGCCAGATATTGCACAGACTATTGCCGTAACTTGTTTTGGGTTAGGAGTTGGCTGTCATTTAATTGGTTTACATACCCTAAAAATTAAAGAAACAGATCGTTTAGAGGCTTTACATACAGAACTGTCAAAATTAGGGGCAAATATTTCTGTGACGGATAAAACATTGACGATTATACCATCAATCGGTATTCTAAAAAATGTAGCAATAGATACGTATAATGATCATAGAATGGCAATGGCTTTTGCACCTTTGGCAATGAAAACCACCCTTTACGTTAATGATGCGGAGGTAGTTTCTAAGTCTTACCCAGATTTTTGGAACGATCTAAAGCAACTTAATTTTAGTATAAAAGAATTATAATTAAGGTTTTACTTGACAAGGCCTATCTGCACATTGTATATTTGCAGCCGCAATTTGCTACAATAAATATAACAGCTACATGAAATTATCAAATTTTAGTTTTGAGCTTCCAGACGAATTATTGGCGGAGCATCCTTCTGAAAATAGAGATGAGTCTAAATTAATGGTTATCCATAGAGATACCGGAAAAATTGAACACAAGATGTTCAAAGACATGATCGACTATTTTGATGAAGGTGATGTCATGGTTCTTAATAACACTAAAGTTTTTCCTGCCCGTTTATATGGTAATAAGGAAAAGACCGGAGCTCGTATTGAGGTTTTTCTTTTACGTGAGTTAAACGAAGAGCAACGACTTTGGGATGTTCTTGTGGATCCAGCACGTAAAATACGTATTGGTAACAAGCTATATTTTGGTGATGACGAAACGTTGGTAGCTGAAGTTATAGATAATACTACATCTAGAGGTAGAACTTTACGTTTCTTATATGATGGTGCATATGTAGATTTTAGAAGAAAATTGAGAGAATTGGGTGAAACACCTTTACCTAAATATATTAAAAGAGAAGTTGAAGCTGACGATGAAGCTCGTTACCAAACTATTTATGCTAAGCATGAAGGTGCGGTTGCGGCGCCAACAGCAGGTTTGCACTTTTCTAAGCACTTATTAAAAAGATTAGAAATTAAAGGAGTAGACTTTGCAGAATTAACCTTGCATGTAGGTCTAGGTACTTTTAACCCTGTTGAGGTTGAAGATCTTTCTAAACACAAAATGGATAGTGAAGAGCTATTTATTGATGAAAAGGCTACACAAATTGTAAACAATGCCAAAGCAAAAAAACGTCGTATTTGTGCTGTAGGTACAACTGCAATGCGTGGATTGGAAAGTGCAGTTTCTTCAAAGCAAACATTAAATACGTATGAAGGATGGACAAATAAATTTATTTTCCCTCCTTATGATTTTAGTTTGGCTAATGCCATGATTACAAATTTCCACTTACCTAAATCAACATTATTGATGATGGTATCGGCATTTATGGGTCATGATTTAATGAATAAAGCTTATAAAGAAGCAATATTAGAAAGCTATAAGTTCTATTCTTATGGTGATGCAATGTTGATTATCTAAGCAATAGATATTCCTTTTAGTTAAGGAAATAAAATAAATCCAGCTTTATCTAATTATTTAGAAAGCGGGATTTTTATAATACCTACCTTTAAGACAATGGAAGAAATTAAGAAAAAAGATATCCGGGCACTAACGCGAGAGCAGCTTAGGGACTTTTTTGTTTCCAATGGCGACAAGGCTTTTCGCGGAAACCAAGTGTATGAGTGGCTTTGGCAAAAAGCGGCCTATTCTTTTGATGTGATGACAAATCTATCTAAAGAAACCAGAGAAATGCTAGAAGCTAATTTTGTCATCAACCATATTAAGGTAGATCAAATGCAGCGCAGTAGCGATGGTACAATTAAAAATGCCGTTCGCCTACATGATGATTTAATTGTTGAATCGGTTTTAATTCCAACAAAGTCTAGAACAACAGCATGTGTGTCTAGCCAGGTAGGGTGTAGTTTAGACTGTAGGTTCTGTGCAACGTCTCGTTTAAAACGTATGCGTAATTTGAATCCCGATGAAATTTATGATCAAGTAGTTGCCATAGACAATGAAAGTCGCCTTTACTTCGAAAGACCATTAAGTAATATAGTATTTATGGGCATGGGAGAGCCTTTAATGAACTACAATAATGTATTAAAGGCAATAGAAAAGATAATCTCGCCAGACGGTTTAGGGATGTCTCCAAAGCGTATAACGGTGTCCACATCTGGTGTGCCTAAGCTGATTAAGAAAATGGCAGATGATGAGGTGAAATTTAAACTAGCCGTATCATTACATTCAGCAATAGATGAAATACGTACTTCAATAATGCCTTTCAACGCCAAATTTACGTTAAGTGATTTGCGCGAATCGTTACAATATTGGTATGAGAAAACTAGAAGCAGAATTACCTATGAGTATGTCGTGTGGGAAGGAATTAACGACACTCAGAAAGATGTAGATGCCTTAGTAGCCTTTTGTAGATTTGCACCTTCTAAAGTAAATTTAATAGAATACAACCCTATTGATGACGGTGAGTTTAAACAAGCTTCAAGTGCTGCTATTGATTTGTATGTTAACACATTAGAGAAGAATAATATCGTTGTAACCGTTCGTCGTTCTAGAGGAAAGGATATTGATGCTGCTTGTGGGCAGTTGGCGAATAAATCGTAATTTAAGTTTTAAGTAAAGAGTACAAAGTAATAAGTACAAGGTATTAAGTACAAGGTACAAGTTACAAGGTACAAAGTACAAAGTACAAGGTAGAAAAGTCTCAACTTGGAATAGAGAAAATAGCGTATAGAAAATAGACTTGTTAGAAGAGGTTGTATTTAGCAAAGCTAAGCTTAAGAAATACAAAGTATTAAGCAATACGAATTACAAGAGCAATTGCGAACATAATATCTAAGTACTTTATACGTATTACTAAAAAACGCGAAGCGTTAAAGCCAAAAGCCAAAAGCCAAAAGCCAAAAGCCAAAAGCCAAAA
>TARA_R110002051_G_scaffold108892_3_pt1 | contig 16537 bp, 14 predicted proteins | sample TARA_R110002051 | Tara Oceans TARA_R110002051 (sample SAMEA4397023) | marine metagenome | biome: Polar Biome; feature: [MES] marine water layer (ENVO:01000295) within the mesopelagic zone...; material: water (ENVO:00002006), including particulate matter (ENVO:01000060) such...
GAGGTATATGATGAATAACGGTGAAAGAATATAAATTATCAAACTTAAAAGCTAGCTTAATTGGTTCAATATGCGATTTCTTAGTAACGTCTGCTCGAACAAATCTGAGCTTTTTCGTTTCATATTTCTTTGCATGGTCTATTCTGCTTTTAGCAAAATCTATTCCCAATACTTTATCAAAATGATCTATTAATAGCTTAGTGTGGTAACCTCCAGCACACCCTACTTCAAGTATGTTGTCTTTAGTTTTAACACTATTTAAAATTTTAGGAAGTATTGTGTCTTGCCAGAATTCTTCGCCTTGAATCTCTTTCGGTCTATCATCATGAACATACCCTACTACATTATCATAATGAAGTTCATCTCCTTCAAAATATAACCTGCGCTTTGCAGGGTCTTCTCTCATTATTAATTGTTGTTCGTGGTCCATTAAATCCATTTGTTCTTCTTAAAGAAGTGAAACATCACCACTATAGTGATAATGGAAAGTACTGTGAAGATCCAAAAGCCGTGGTGGTTAGTTAAAAAAGGTATGTCATCAAAATTCATACCAAACAATCCAGTGTAGAAAGATAACGGCAAAAAGATGGTAGACCAAATAGTTAAAAGGTTCAGTCTTCTATTGAGTAAATCATTTGCATTCTTTTCAAGCATTTGTTCTAGTATGCGATGCTTCATTAAAAGTTTTGATTCATTTGAATCTAAAAGATCTTTCTTTAATTGATAAAAGTCATTAGTATTAATCTCTTTATTAGAAAAGATATCTTCTTCAAACTGATTTATTTTTTCTTCCATACGTCTAATGTCCAAAGAGTCGATTCAATTCCATATAATATACCAACCAACATCATTCCATAATGTGAAAAATGTCCACTATGACCTTGTGTGAAGTCCATATACACTGATGGGATAGCAGAGCCAATAATTGATATACTAAATAGTGCTTTAATAATTGGGTTATTCAAGTTAACTTCTTTATCTAATATTTTCTTAGCTTTGATCGAGCCGCGGAGCGCTTCAACTGGTGCACGCTTAGTCGGTTTTCTTTTTCTTTTAATCTTTTTACCTGACATAGAATTATTTAGAAGAGTTTTTAAATAGTAAAGTGGGAAAAGTAATTTTAGGTATTGCAGGTAGCCATAATGCTTGCGTTACAGTCTATATAGAAGATCAAAACAAGTATATAGTATTGGAGTTAGAGCGGTTGTTCGGTCATAAAAATTTAGCATGGGCTACGTTCGATCCTCAATATTGGTATGAAGACGTAACAAACTATATTAAAAAATATCTCAAAAAACATTATGGTATAACAAAATATGATTTGATAAGAACTGTCGGGTCACATTATGGTACACATAACGTAGCTTATGATTTCGAATGTGATTTAATCGAACATAATCAGGGACGGTATCTTAATGACGGAACAGAAATTGAATTATGTCATGATACAGGAGAGACCAGCGGTGACAGTTGGTGTGCTTTTCACCATAAGTCTCATGCTGCTAATACCTTTTATCAGAGTCCATTTGATCATGCTCTGGTTTTGTCATATGACGGGGGTGGCGATGACGGGTGGTTTAATGGCTACATATGCGATAGATCCAAACCAAAAGATAAACAGATGAAGACCGTTTTATATTCTCTTACAGATTTGGGTAACCCTTATATGTATCTAGGTTATTTTATAGACGATATTCAATATGTTCATGATTTTGGAAAAGCATGTCTGGTATACGCAGGCAAGTTAATGGGTTATTGTGCATATGGAAAGGTAAGAGAAGAATGGATACAGCCTCTCAGAGAGTATTATAAAGAATGGCACAGGGAGGGCCTCAACCCAGTAGAGGTAGGCGCGCCGGACATGATGCAAAGACTGGGAAATAAGACAGGGTTGCAATTTATATTTTATGATATGAATGATGATGATAATGGCTATATAGGAAACCCATGTCCTGATAATAGGCTTAAAGGCAACGACGCGAAAGATTTGATTGCTACGAGTCAAAAAGTATTTGAAGATCTATTTTTAGACGAGGTAGAACCATTAATGGACAAATATAAAACAAACGTTTGTCTTACTGGAGGCTGTGCAATGAATATATTATTGAATACTCGAATAAAGAAATTAGTGAACCAAACATACAATAAAGAAGTATATATAGCTCCTAATTCTTCTGACTGTGGACTAGCTACCGGGTTAGTGCTTGACTACGTTAGACCAAGCCGGCATCCTGAACCACCTGATCTAACTTATGCCGGAGAAGAAGTCTTCGACGTTGATACACTCTTCTGGTATATGGCATCTTACGAGTACTGTGCCGTTGATATGGAAAAGCTCATAGATAGAATGCATCACTCAAATTACATATACGGTTTAGTGCAAGGTAAATGTGAACACGGACCAAGAGCACTAGGCAATAGATCAATTATTTGTTCACCTAAACCAGGTATGAAAGAAATATTAAACAGTCAAGTGAAGCACAGAGAATACTATCGACCATTTGCTCCTATTGTTAGACTAGAAGACGTATCCAAATATTTCGAATGGGAAGGTGAAAGCAGACATATGAATTTTGCTGCTCCTGTAAAAGAAGGTTATCGAGACTTATTGCAAAGCATAACACATGAAGACGGTACAGCAAGAATACAAACAATAACAAGAGAACAAAATGCTTTTATGTATGATTTGTTAACTCAAATGCAACCGATGGGACTAGTGCCTGTACTTTTGAATACTTCCTTTAACATAAATGGTAAACCAATATTAAACTCATACAAAGAAGCTTTTGATGTGTATGAAAATAATAACATGAACGGGGTAATAATACTAAGTGACTATAATACAGAATGGGGTCAAGGTAACCCTTGGCCAGGTGGTCAAGGTATGTTATTTACAAAAAATGATCATGATCATAGATTTGATTAGTTAGTCGTTTAAAAAATAATTTTTATTGATTTTACTCACAACTAAATCATCATACCGAGCTTTAACAAACGCAAACAATTCTAATCTATTCTCTAGCTCATCTTGAGTAATTTGTTCTTCTTCTGAATTCCCTCTCACATAGTCATTACCCATTGCTACTTGGTACAATACCTGGTATTCATCTGTTAAGTACTCAGCAAATTCTTCTACGCCTGATACTAATTCAGCAGGGTCATAAATCTTATTCTGGGCTTGGTTCGTTGACACTGTCTTCTAGGTTTAACCTGCTAATAGCTTGTGTAAGAGCATAAAATTGAGACTTGGACAAAGAGAAGGTTGAGATATTATCAAAAGTTATATCCATACCATCCTTGTTCACCCATTCTACCACGCTTACAAAATTCTTATCTTTGCCCCACTCTACTACAATATTGCGGACCTTATTAGTTTCTAGTTTAAAATTATTCATATTCGTCTAAGTGTTCTTTTAATTTAGCAATCGTTTTTACTTTTATATTTTCATTTATTAATTCACAAAATCTTTCTAATACATCGTCAAAATGTTCTGACCCAGGAAGAATGTTAGCATTGAAAAAAAATAAAGATATGATAGATGATATTTCTTCTAAATCTTCTAACTCATTTACTGTCGATACTATTTTTGCTAAGTTACTGGTCATTCACCACCGTATTTCTATCATCAGCTGTATCATCAAACAATGAAACGACAATGCTATCAATTGATAAGTGAACGTCTCTTTCTGTTATCACATCTGTTTGTAAGTATTGCTCCCCAGTACCATTTTTAACTATGCTCGAATGACCTACTTCTTCTCCGGTGTACTCATATATTTTAATTTCGTTACCACCGTACCAAGCATACACTTCATCGTATTCTTCGTTAAAATAAACGTATCTTGCTAAATGTAACTTGCGTAAAAGTTCAAGTGAATATATCTTCCTCATAGAGATATTATATCTCAATAATCTTCAAAGTCAATGTCTGGTTCATCTTCTGGATTATCATAGTAATCATCCTCTGAGTAGAAGGAAGATTTACCATCTTCATGTTTTTTCCACATTGCTTCTATTTGAGCTTTTTTTTGTTCCTCAGTTATCCCTGCAGGATCTATCTTTTTCATTTAAGATTGGCCAATTGTTAATGTATAATTTTTATCTTGATTTAACCATGTATCATAATCTATGACAGTGTATTGAATGCGGTCCTGATCAGGGCCAGCAAAAACTACTTCTGAAGTATAGTCTATATTTCCAAATAAACAAGGCCCTGCTGGGTAACCATCTGCATCCAATTGTGCAGTATCGTTGGATAGAGCAGTTGCCTTAACGGTATAAACAAGCTTGTAATTACCACCTATAACTTCATCTCCTGCGAAGCGGCCAACTGAATCAGCTTTTGTGGTATCATACGGTATCTTAATGAGTAATGGCTTACCTAGTGGTTGGGACTCTATATAACAGCCATCTAACGTTAGATCGAATTCTCCCTCAGAGAAAGGCACGTTCTCTTGCAGTACACTCCATACTACTTTAAAGTTTCTTTCACATGGTATATCATACCCAACACCGCAATCAGTATTGTAAGCTGCGGGGTAAAATACAAAAGTATAATAATTTCTAGGAATCGGTGGTAACCCAACTGAAGGGTTATATGTAGGTGTTGGATTTGGTGTAGGGGTTGGTGGTGGTACATCAGAAGTTATCTTAACATCAGGTTTATCCTTTCTATCAACTGCGATAGGACAACAAGGATTGCTTACAGTAATGCTTCCTACTGTTATGCCAGGATCTTGTTGTGTATATTGATATGTGGTGGAAATATAATTCTTTACATAAGAAACAGGAACGTAAAAAGTCACACTAAACGTTCCATATACTTGTTGTAATGATTTCGTGTACAGCGACTTTGCATTACCAGCTCCATCATGATTATATACAAGCGTAAGCACCACGTCATTAGGATCAACCTTGTCATTTATTCCTGTATACGTGACAGTTATTTCCTGAGAATTACAAATACCCGATGACTTCGAAGGGGTAGGGGTTACTCTATTCCAAAATGATCTCGTTTCAGTACATGTTGCAGTATATGTTGGTGTGGGTGTAATAGTAACACCTTGGGTTTGAGTTGGTGTTACCGTTTGTGTTTGTGTGCTAGTCCGTGATGGTGTACATGTTTGAGATTTTGTTCTTGTAAGTGTTGGTGTGCGTGACCTAGTTGGTGTTTGTGTAGGTGTCTGTGTGGGTGTCTGTGTAGGGGTAACAGCTGCAGCAGTTATAGTTCTAGTTGGGGTAGGTGTAACATGGCGTCTGATGACAAGATTATTGACATAATCAGGGTCATCTAACTCTAACTTAATTAAAGGGTCAAGTGAAGAAAACGGCAACACTTGCGTATCTAATAAACTCAATTTATTTGCTACATTATAAATACTGTCTTTACTAACAACTAAAGAACAATTATACACATCCACCATGCCGTCTTGTCTGAATGCAGAAAAAGAAGGACTAAAGGTGCTTAAACTCGGACCCAAAGGATCGCTTGAACTTAAATCGTAATCAAGAGTTAACAACGAATTTAAATCATAATTGTGGGTGTATACGCTATAAGTTTTTGGGTTGTATCCAAAAGCTAAACCAGTAGCTAATTTATATACATAGTCAGCACTAAACTCAGGAAGAGCTTCCCAAACATAACTACTAACTTTACCACCGGAAACAGGGGACCAATCAACTCTAATAATATTATTTGTTGTATCTTCAATACCGCTAAGATCAAAATTGAAAGTATTATATTGACTAAAGATACCTAATGTACCTGAGGATGCCGATTGTGCAGAAACCCCATAAAAATTACTTTGAAATACTACATCAGTCTCTCTTTTATACATCAACGGAGCAGAAATATTGTTGACAAAAGTAGTTCCTGTTAGTGCTTGTGTCCATAAAATCCCCTCCCCAGGAAATTCTACCCCGCTGGCAGTGCCCATATAGTAGTCTGATGAACCTGTAGTGGGGTCAACATAAAGATACCCATCAGCTGTGCTAATGTCTCTATTTGCAGAAACTTCAGACCCCGTTAAATGTAATGTTAGTAAACTCATTTATCCCTCGCTATATAATAGTTCCTTTTCTTCCTTCACCGGTGTTGGTGTTTCGTGAGCATCTTGTTGATCAGCGCTTGTCCATAAAGTTATTCTTGCACCAACATATGCTTTACCGTTTTCAGTTCTTGATAAGTCAGGGTGACCTGCAGGTAATTGATCAACATAAAAGGTGCTTTCTTGTATCTTAATTAGCTCTGTAGCATAACTGAAAGTAATATCTATATCCCCACCAGCAGGAAGTGTATTTACTCTCAAATATCTCGTATTTGGCACTGTGCGACTTTTATCGGGTAGCTTCTCAAAATCGTTTCTAGACCCGGGTGGTATTAATAAAGGCGACCCCGTTATGTTGTCAAAATTATATAAAATTTGTTCATCTGTTTTTCTAGTGTAAGGGTACGAGCAGCCCCATTGATCTAGAAGTCCTGTCGCATTCGTATTTTCATTTATTCCTTCAATCCAATCTGTTTTTCCCTCATTTAATGTGTGTGCTGGATCACCAGGTGTCCAAATATTATAATTTTTCCCAGCGTTGTTAGAGGCTAGCTGCCTTTCATTAGAATTATCTAAAGCATTTAAATGTAATAAAGTATCAGCGTAAGTAACACCACCTGTTGTAAATAACGTATCGAGTGCAGTGTATATATTTTCTGATAATGGTGGTGCACTTCCTTTTACATAGAGTCCTAAATCTTCACGCGGGTTAGTAGGTGGTGCAAATGGAACAGGTGTCCACCCTACTTGACCATTGGCACCTTCTTCTCCTTTCTGACCAGCTTCTGGTGTTCCAGGAAAGTACCAAGCTTGAATAAAGTCATTATTGCCTACTGGGTTATATTCAGTAGATAAAGTTCCAGTTGGTCCCCAACCGGTATTGTAGCGTGGCGTTGCCCAAGCTAGTTCTTTTTCAGTTTCACCAGAACCGGTATTGTTCCAAGGGAATAAATATGAGGACGTTTCGTTTTTAGAAAACCAATAACGAACATTGTTCATCAATATTTTTATCGCTTTGTTAAAATCATCGCAATAATACCACGCTGCAGTAAATCTAAACATATAAGATGAATCCTCAGGTTTTGTAAGTAGAATTGGTTTAGTCGGGGTCCTTGTCCTGGTTCTTGTCCTTGTCCTGGTTCTTGTCCTGGTTCTTGTTTGTGTGCTGGTTCTTGTTTGTGTTGGTGTTTGAGTTCTTGTTTGTGTTCTTGTTGGAGTTGGAGAGATAATTGGTGTTTCTGATCTCGTTCTAGTCCTTGTTTGAGTTCTAGTTCTTGTTTGGGTTGGTGTTTGTGTTCTAGTTTTTGTCTGTGTCTGTGTTTGTGTTGGTGTGCGTGTTCGGGTGGGGTTTTGTGTCGATGTTTGTGTTTGGGTAGGTGTTTTAGATTTTGTTCGTGTTGGTGTAGGTGTATATCTACCTTGGTAACCAATACCATTTACTTCGAATTTATACAAATAAAACTTACTATAAGTTACACCCGTTGCGTAACTCAGACCAACCATAACGTGGCCTGGGCCTTGATCGACAGCAGTCCCTAAAATTGATAGATTTAACCCACCCTTTTCATACACTTTTGTATAATCTCCCGCTTGTCCATTACGTACATATACAATAACTTTTCTACCAAAATCAGTAATTCTTACCTTTACTGATTTTCTGTTAGGAAATATACCCGTGGTCGTCGGAGTCTGTGTTGCTGTTCTTGAATGTGTAGTAGTTTGTGTGGGTGTGTAAGTTCTGGTTGGTGTCCTTGTTAATGTTTGTGTTACTACAACAGTTCTTGTCTGTGTCTGTGTCCGTGTTGGTGTCTGTGTCTGTGTTGGTGTCTGTGTTGGTGTCTGTGTTACTGTTCTTGAATGTGTTGGTGTGGGTGTAGCAGTAGAACCACAAGTGTCTGTAAATGTAGAAGTTTGTGTAGGTGTTGCCTCACGAGTAGGTGTACTAGTAGCAACGGGAGCTTCAGAGCCGTATTGCTGGTATAAATTAAAAGCATAGTCTGTTGATAAATTAGAAGACGAACCAATGTATTCAAAATTATCATCTGTACCTTTCCTTAATGTGATGGCATTAGGGTGTGCAACGCTATCACCAGTGGGTGCTTCAAGACCTAAAGGTAGAGCAAAATTACCCGCTATGTCAAATCCAACACCCAAAACAGCATTGTTAACCCCAGTAAAAACATTACCACCACCAGGGCCAATTTTAACCAAATCTTCAGTAGGGGCATACCCTAAACCAGGACCCGGGCTTCCAATAGATTGATCTAATACGTGGCCCCCATAAAAATAAATACAAAACCCTGCACCACCATCAGCATTACTCCCAAAACACGAATAGTCTGCAGACACAACAATATCTTTTCTAAAGTCAACAACGTCATTTAGAGTTATGTTATTTGTTTTTGTTAATGTTACATTTAATTCACTTGTCGCCATATCTTATATTTACTTTTATTCTCCAAGTTTCAAAACCCCCTCGTTCTTTATCCAAGAAAAGCCTTTTCCTGTTTCGGGAAGGTAATTATAATGTAAAAATGCTGCAGTAAGAGGGTTGACGTAACATTCATCTCTAATGATACCATTTTGAAAATATATTTCATTGATTGAATTAATCATTGAACCATCAACATACTTGTACGTTTGGTAATAAAAAGCAAGAGCATCACTATTGTCAGAAGCTTTTATTACAAAACCGTAGTTATTAGTATTCGGATCATACGATAAATTAGGTCGGTCTATTGAATCAACACTATATACTGGGGTCTCTTCTTGTACCGCACTCAAAGAACGAATATACTTTTCAAGATTATCAGGATTTTCTCCATTAGACCTAAAACTATATGTACTTAATTTTTTGAACAAATTGGTATTGTTAGTAGGAAATACTTGTTTCAGACTTAAACTATCTAATTCGTATTTGTATATAGTTGGGTAAAACGTCTTATAAACAGAACTTGACAAAGAATCTAGAAGTGTAGTCTTGTAAAGTAAAAACGAATTTGTTCTTTCATGAAAATAGAAATCACCAAATTTCTCTAGACTACTACCTTTGTCGGTTCTTTCTATATAAGATAAACTACTCGTGTATGGCTTAACGGTATTTGTATTATAATCGAAATTAATTTTTTCTAATACCATATAATTAGAAGTTTCAAAAACACCTACATCATATACAATATCATACTTTATGATATTATCGTTTAGTTCATCATAGATTGCTGATAGTGCTTTATATTTTACAAATACAGCACTTAGAGCAGACGATAAAGGAAATACTTCATTACTAATGTTTCTGAAATATGGATAAGATGATAGCTCATATCTTTTTGCATATATAGATGCATTAGCTCCTGGCGCTTCAACAACATAAGAAGTAGCTTCAGAGTCCAACGTAAAAGACGAATAAGGAATCTCGTGTCTATTAATATTAGGTTCACTTCTCAAGAAAGGATCACCTTTTAAATATCTAAATCTACCACCATCTTTTACAGCATTGCTAGCCGAAAGTGGAATAATATGCATAAAGGTAGCCGGGGACAATACGGTACCCCTACCTCCATTGATATTTGGTCCTCCTTCTAAAACCAGGTTATAATATAAATCTTGATTATTTGTGCTCCAAAAAGTGCTTTCTGGTAGAGGCGAATCAACAAATGGTAAATTTTGATACCCTGTAAATGTAATACCATCATACAAACCATTCTTTCGGAACAGCATTTGTAACTGATCATCTCCTCTCCACGGCATAGTAAATGTACCATAAGATAAGGTTATGGGTGATGGGAAATCTTTAAATAGATCAACATAATCGGGATCAGTTGACTCTAGATTCCAATCTGCTAAAGTGTGCCCCATCAACAATTCTATCCCTGATCTGTTAAAAACAATATTATCGTAAGGGTCGGTTACTTCACCTGTTGCTGTAGTATAATCAAAAGGGCTGATACCTTCATACTCATATAAAAAATTGCTCAATAAAATAAATCGTTTTCGAATTTGAGCATAAACAGTTTCAATATCTCTAAAAATAGGATCAGACGCCGCCTTTAGTGAACCATATTGATTACCGTACACATCACTAGAATAATCAATTATATCTTTTTGCCCTGCTAGAAGGTTAGTTTGTCTTTCGTCAATAGGAAACAGAGCTTTATTGCTTACTTCATATACATCATCATTCGCCCATAAGTTAGAAGATTTTCCTTTAAAAAAGTCTACCTTATCATAATTTTTTGATATACCCGCATTATATATTCTGTTTTTCTCTTCTGCATTCTCATAACCATGATAATTTAGATAGTAACCTTGATCGTTAATATACCCAAAAGCATATGAATTTGCAACATCATAGTTTACCACATAAGCATTTTCTTGAACGGTAAAAATATCACCCGTTTTAATATATTTTGAATTCCCGGCGGTTCCAATATACTTCTTAGGGTCTGGAAAATAGTATACTTCGTTAGGAGAGAGTTTTGATGTGTTAACAGTGTGGGTATAACCAAAACTCGTATAATTTAAAACACCTAGATAATTTGGTGTATAAAACCCGCCTATGTCTTTCTGAGATACTACAAACGCTGTGTTAGGAACGGTAGCAGTTGATACATTATTTCTGTTTAGATAATTAGATGAAACATTATCGGCTTTTATTAAAAGTGAAGATAAGTAGTTGGTTACCGTATCACCAGTACTGAGCATATACCAATCTGTACCCAAATACTTCTGAAATAATTTTATCTTATTAGCTAAATTTAGATCGTTTACATCATCAGTTTTAATATTGTCGATATAATCTTTTGTAGAAGAATAAGATACTATATCTTCTGCACTAAGACCTACAGGAACAGCCAAGTTATCTGAAAAACCAGAAAGAATATAAGTGTAAGAGGATAAAAGACGAACAACTGAATCATCGTATTTGTAAAATAAATCAAAATCCCAAGGATTAGTATTACTGGTCCATTCTTCTTTTCTCAGTTCACCCCCATACTCATAAGCAGATGAAGGAAGTTGAGTCGTTAAATCAAAGTAGTCTGTATATTCATCATATAAATCTTCAACTAAAATGCTTATATTTCTTAATACACTTTCTGTGTCTATATTATATTTGTTGGTTAAGTCTACAGTGTCGGAATCATAGTTTAATAAATCACTTATAGTTTGAAGTAGAAAAGATCTTATACCAAGATTAGAAGAAAACATATTGTTTTTTCTTGGTTGGGTTTTTACCACTTCTCTAAAATTTTTGTAATAATTACAAAGGCTGTTAATCTTTTCACTAATTAGTGGTATTAGTGTATCTAGTTGTTGAGGATCTTGGTAGTCTACTGCTTCTATAAATTGCCTCTCTTGTTCTGTCAACACATCCAATTGTAGATCTTTTACTAACCTAACGTAATTTTCTTTTACTGCAGTGTCCTGATTATTAAGAAAGGTATTTTTTACGTCGTTCCAGTCACGCAAGTAAGAATTGTATATATTTTGGTAGGTTTGTTTAGAAACTGATATGTCAGTAAAATAGGAGAGCCAAGCTGTATATGCCAACGGATTATTATAGTCAATTGCCTTCGAAATATTACCGACACTGGTAATCGACTTGGCTATTTCATATTTGGCATAACGCTCTATGTTAGGCATCGAAAATATTTATTCTATTTTCAAGGGGTTGCTGATAGCAATCTAAGTCCTTTCGACAACTGATAGGATAAATTTTGATCTACTATACTTCCACGGCTCGTTATTTGACCACCAGCTGATAAATTATCCCAACTAGCTAACGGGGTACCTTGAAAACTACTTAAGTATGAAGGTAAATATGTCTTCCAATCAGGCACATTTCCTTGTAAATTAATAGTGGTTTGATACGTGTCGTCCCAGTTAATAATATTCCCTACAAATTCACCTGGTACAATATCGTAATATCTATAAAAACTATAATAATTGCTAAGTGTATGAAATGTTGTACCATCTGGTATTGTTAATCCCCACCCTGCTGATAAATCTAATATAGTGCTGAGAGCAAATGAATTAGCAGTAACAGAATCTAAATTCGTTGGTACTAACTTAAATGTATTTGAAAAAATTTCTTTTGCTACACAATAATCTTCACTTGCTGATAGAGCACTTTCATTTGAAAGTAACGGCCCTAAGTTATTACCGGTTGTTTTACCGTCTTTATATGCGCTGATGGCTGCTCCCATTGACAATGTGTTATCATTTAGATTATATCTATCTTGAAAATTTGTATTATATTGTATTCTTCTTCCCCATAATAGCGATTTTTTAATAGAGAACAGATTTACCAACCTGCTTAAATCAGCTGGGTAATTTATTAATAAGTTACTACTAGCATAATCATTTAAATTAACATTATATTCTTCTGCATAAGAAAATAGATTGTTTATATCACAAGTATCAATATTAATGTTGTTGGGTATAAACCCCGACGTCTTTTCATATATTCTTTTTCCTATTGCATTAGTTGCAGAACTAACTGTACCAACTATAGTGGACATAAACGGGTCCCACAATTTGGAGCTTTGACTAATCACTGGTTGAAAAGCATACGACTCTAAAGCTGCCGTCATATCAAAATTTTCATTTTGTTTTGCCATTCTGTTAACCCCTTTTGAAGAATATAAACTAAAAGTACTACTCACGCCGCCTACAAAAAAAGAAACGCCGGTTGGTCCACATATATTATTCCATATTAGCCCTGCAGCACTAATTTGCACAACCCCTGTATATTCTTTAAGAGTACCGGAATCATCTTTTCCATAAGCTTTTAATTCCTGAGGTATAGTTATGAACCCCTTTAAAAAGCCGTAACTTTTTTCTTTAAACAAAGTGTAGTCAATTGTAGTGTAATCATAAAGATCATAAACGTCTCCGTTCTCAAAATATAAATCAGGCGAACTAGGCTTAACAAGACAAAGCGCATACCTATTAGGGTTCCAATCATCATTAACCCTTCTCTTTTGTATGTTGCTATCGTATGAAGGTTTTGCAGTGTAAGCAGAATCGGTACCCACCTGGTCGCTATATTTTAGCTTAGCAACAAAGCTAATAGGGGAATTTTTAAACTTCGTCTTAGCAATTTGAAATGTTGGTAAATAAAATCCTTCACCGTCTAAACCATTACTGGTGATGGAAATTTGAGCTGGTCTTTCATATTTCACTTCCGTCACCGGAAAATATGCACTTTCAACATTCTTTATTGGAAGGGTGCTGTTATTTGTATAATTGTAATAGTGTGTGTAGTTATCAGGAAATCTTGATGTGTCGGGGGTTGCAAACAAATAAATGGTGTCACTATTTTCTGTATCATCAACATATTGACAAGTAGCATTTCCGCTTGTTCCAACGAAGAATGCGTTAGGGTCGCTAGCAGATGTAGCAACTACTAAAGCTGATAAAGAATTTTGTAGTTTACCATATAGCATTGTATCCACAGTAGTGAGTGAATGAGTAATGGTATCGCTGAATTTGTTACCAACTAATTCTCTTTGTATAAATCTATGAGTTGGTAGTAAGTATGCATATGGTTCTTTAGTTAATTTGTCTTTGTCGTAATATAAACTTCTACTTCCACTTGCATACATAAAAAACGAATAATTTTCCCCGAATGTTTGTAAACTGTTCCATCTTTTTAAAGCCAATATATCAGAATACTTACCAGCTGTAAGAGATAAATTACGTGCATCACTCGTAGATAGAGATAGTGAATATGTATTAGGAACAAAGTCTTTTATTGTAACAACCCTATTAAACGAATCTAATACTGCTTCACCTGATGAAAGCATAAGATTCATCGTTACTTTATATTGCCCGGGGTAATAATAATAGTGTTCAGCTGAAAACCCATGCACATTAGTAGAACCGTCTCCAAAATCCCACAATATGTATTGGTCGCTGTATACATCAGATCTTGCCGCACTTAAGGGGGCCACATTACGATCACTATCTGGTACAAATCTTAGTGGTGTTTGTTCTAAAGCATAAGCTGAAAGGCAAGCAGAGTTATAAACGTTATAAACGCTAAATTTCCAATATCCTGTATTTCCTGGCAAGTTAGGCATTTTATCCTTGTCTTATAACCTGTATTCTGTTTTGTATCGTAGGTAAATCTTTAAAGTAAGCAAACTTATAAAATTCTAAATTTATATCTTGTCTTGTAAAATCGTAATCTACTGTTTCGTATACAGGATTATAAACAGCTAAGGACAAATTACTGTCTATAATTACCACCCCTTTGTTTTCCCTTCTTGTTGAAAAACTAACTACACCATCAACGTCTAAAACCGACTGCTGAAGATCTTTCAAACTTATAACTTGACCCAATGATAAATTATCTGTATTAAAATAAGTTGTGAATACATCAGATACATCGTTTCTAACTGCTTCTAAATCTCTTCTAGAATTTTGTTCAACCTCTACATAAAGATATGAATCATCACCTGCTTCAGAAATAATAGAAAAATCTGTATTAGTATAAGATGCTCCAAAATTTATTTCGATATATATAGGATCAGAAATTACAATTTCAGTTGTGGCAGATTTAACCTCCGACAATAAATTCACAATTGCATTCTTTTGAGCAGTGGAAAGATAATTTGTTCTTTGATCTAAACTTGTAGATAATTCTTTGTTAGGAACAGCAAATGAATATATGTTATTAAAGTCGCAAGAATCTGCAAAATTAACCTGATTGAATAGAACTCTTGAATTATCATTAGGTCTATCTAACCCTAAATCAAAAAAGTATTTTAAGTAAATGCTTGTATAATCAAAGTTGTTTACACATTTAACAGATTGAACCCAACTACCAAAATTCTTTGATATATAATTTGTATAATCGTCAATTGTAACTAATCTGTATTGAGAATTAAACAAATTAGGAGCATTTACTTTTATTTCACTTACGCTTTCTTTTTGTTTATAATTTGTAGACGTATTTTTATTTGAAAAGGTGAGGTTAGCTACTTCTGCAGAATTAATCTCATTTGTTGTACCCGATACGACGTCGGTCTTTATTTGGTTAAATTGTGTGGTAGTAAAAAAGTATAGAGGTTGATTGTTAAGTGTGCTTTTACTAACCTGACCATCCACACCATCTGATTGTAAGAAATAAATGGCTATTTGATCACCTGCATTTAGTTTCTTACCCGTAATATTATTACCAAATTTTAGCTCATATCTTTCGTTTTCGTTAAACCTAACTGAAAACTTTTTAGATGACCCGGTTTCAAGATACAGTGATGTGGTTTTAGTCCATTCAACCCACGTAGAATTCGCAACTGCTTCTTTAATGTATACATATATGTTATGGTTATCGATAATAAACGTTGAATCGTTAGTTGAAGGAGCTAAACTAACCGTTTCAAAATTTTCACCAATTGCAGCTAGTGTGGGGTATTCAACAAACAACCCATTATACAATAGATTATTATTTTGTAAATCTGTTAAAATTTGATCTGTAGTAACGGTCTTAGTAAAAGAAATATCTTCACTAAAAGAGTAAGATGTACCACTAAAAGTAAAATAACTGAACCTAGGTATAGTATAGGTACCAATATCTAAATTGTTAGAGGCTGCAGCTTGAAAATTTAAATTAGCAGTTTGTGGGCCCGTTGGGTTATAGTCAATGCTCTTAACAATCTGATTAATATTTTCATATATTTCAGATTGACTAAACGTGCTTTCAGCTGAGTTTTTATTAAGGTAGTATATGAGAGTATGATAAGAATAGGAAATTATATCTATTAATGATGAAAGATTGCTTCCTTCATAGTTTTGATCAGTGAATACTTCATTTTCGTTTAACCTTTCAATTATCAGGTCCTTCAGACTAATAGCATCAAACGCTACATAGCCGTCTTGTCTCAATTCGAATTCTGATTCTTCAGTAGCCATTTCTAATTATAAAATTGCACCCCCGTTGAATTTAGAAGCGCTTTTAGTTCTATCGTTCTAACATTATTTATGAAAGGTACCGCTAGCGTCAAAGTAATGTTATATTCTGCAGAAGTTATATCTGCTAGCACTTCTATCGCTTCAACTACCACTCTAGGTTCCTGTCTTTTTATTTCGTTATGAATTAAATTTCCTATTAGTTGTGCTGTATTTTCAGAACACGCCATAAACAAAAATTGATTAAGATTTAACCCGAATTCTGGATTTAATAACTTATCACCTGGAAAAGAAGTAAAAAGATTTTTTATTGAATTTTCAATCGCACCAAGATCATAATCTGCTCTAATATCCTTTGTATATAATTTTGAATATGCTTCTTCATTTTGCACTTGCTCGAGCTTTAGATCTAATGATATATCCGCATATGTAAAGTAAGATTTATACTTAGGACCAGCTGATTTCTTTAAACTATCTAACCTTATCTTTGCCATAATAATATTTATATCAGTTACCTTTTTGTAATTCTTTCAAAAAAGCATAAATATTGATGTGAAGAAAAAATTTAATATGCTTT
>TARA_R110002051_G_scaffold14460_2_pt1 | contig 16537 bp, 16 predicted proteins | sample TARA_R110002051 | Tara Oceans TARA_R110002051 (sample SAMEA4397023) | marine metagenome | biome: Polar Biome; feature: [MES] marine water layer (ENVO:01000295) within the mesopelagic zone...; material: water (ENVO:00002006), including particulate matter (ENVO:01000060) such as......
ACCATCACCGTTGGTGTCCATCATCGTAAAGTCTTCAGGGGACATGGTGGGCATCGCGGCTTGCACCTCGGGGAAGCTATACATCCCATCCTTGTTGACATCGATCATCACATCCTCTGCAATTGCAGGTAGTCCCAGCGCCACAATAGGTAGCGTCATCAACAGTTTACGCAGTTTCATAGCGTCGTCTCCTTTGAATAGTCACAAAGCCTGATTGCCCTGCATCCTCACGTAACTCCGAACCCAAATCGTAATCTACGGTCCTGCATTGCCGCGCGAAAAAGCGGCGATGAGCTGCCCATTTGCATGCGCGCAATCAGCCAATCTTGGCCGCCCTTACCAGTTTACGATTTTGAGCGTTTTTTCACCACATGATACCGGATTTGCGCCCAATGCCGATGTCGCAATGGTCAAATCCGCTGTCGCGACCAAGCCATCCAAGTGCGCCGCATCTGGGCTAGGATCAGGCAACACCACACAGGAAAACGCACATGGCCCGCACTGACCTTTCCGTTGTCCGCAAGCCGATCGAAAACGCCCAAGGCCTGCCAAACGCGCATTATATCGACGCCGATGTGTTCGAGGAAGAAAAGCACGCTGTGCTGTTTGCCTCTTGGGCAGGGCTTGCTGTGGCCGCCGACGTGCCAGAGATTGGCGATGCGAAGCCCATTGAATTCCTTGGGATTCCCCTACTTTTGGTGCGCGATCGCGACAATAGCGTGCGGGTATTTCAAAACTCTTGCCGGCATCGCGGCATGATCCTGATCTCGGAGCCAAAAAAAATCGAAGGCGCCATTCGCTGCCCCTACCATTCGTGGTGTTACTCAACGGCTGGCAAACTGGTCAGCACGCCTCATGTCGGTGGCGCGGGCCACAACACGCACCCCGCGATCAACAAAGACGAGCTTGGCCTGACAGAAGTGCGCAGTCACATTTATTTTGGCACAGTCTTTATCAATGTGGATGGTAACGCCGATCCATTCGAGGTCGTACACGCCGATCTTCTGGGCCGCTGGCGCGAATTTGACCGGCCAATGCACCACGGTGGATCCGAGAGCCACTTTGATCTTGAGGTGAAAACGAATTGGAAGCTTGCGGTCGAAAACTACTGCGAAAGCTATCACCTGCCGTGGATCCATCCCGGGCTCAATAGCTATTCGCGGCTTGAGGACCACTATCATATTCAAGCGCAAGGCAAATATTCGGGCCAAGGCACGCTTGTTTATCAACAGCTTAAGGGGCCCGACGAGGCGGTATTTCCGGATTTCGATAATCTGGACGAAAAATGGAATACTGGCGCGGAGTATATTGCCGTCTACCCCAATGTGTTGCTGGGCGCGCAGCGCGATCATTGCTTTGCGATCATCTTGCAACCCAATACGCAAGGCAGCACGACCGAACATATTCACCTGTATTACGCGCAACCGAAAACATCCGAGGACATGCGCACACGCAATGCCCATCTGTGGAAAACCGTCTTTGAAGAAGACATCTTTGTGGTTGAGGGGATGCAAAAGGGACGGCAGTCGCCGTTGTTTGACGGGGGTCGCTTTAGTCCGGCGATGGATGGGCCGACCCATAACTTTCACGACTGGGTTGCCAGCAAGGTCCAGAACCACCGCGACCAACAGGACACATGACAGACCTGAATGACGCGATACTTGCAGCACATGCCCGCGATGACGGGCACGCACTTGTGGTGCTTTATGCTCAAGCTGCGGACCAGAGCGATGACGTTGATACCGCCTGTTTCTTTCTAACTTACGCGTACATTTACGCACTCGAGTTGGGTGCGCCGCAAGAGGCCACGTTGCATGCGCGACTGGCTGCCCACGGACGCGTGTGACCCCTTGCCCGTGCCACACAACCAAGGCAAAGTGGATTTGACAAAAGCGTTTTGGATAATGCTGCCGCAGCTAAAACCCACCACGCTCAACAAGGGCAAAAGATGGCACCTCGCAAAATCATTATCGATACCGACCCTGGCCAAGATGACGCAGTGGCGATCCTTTTGGCACTGGCATCGCCAGAGGATATCACTGTTTTAGGTATCACGGCGGTTGCGGGCAATGTACCGTTGCCGCTAACCGAAAAGAACGCGCGCATCGTATGCGAACTGGCAGGCAAGCCTGATACGCTCGTTTTTGCAGGGTGCGATGCGCCGCTTGTGCGCAAACTGGTCACGGCGGAACATGTTCATGGTAAAACTGGCTTGGATGGCCCGCAGATGGATGCGCCCACGATGGCGCTGCAATCCCAACACGGCGTTGATTTCATTATCGACACGCTGCGCAGCCACGCGGCTGGTACCGTCACACTGTGTCCGCTGGGGCCACTGACCAATATCGCGACGGCGTTTAACAAAGCACCTGATATCATTAAAAAGGTGCAGGAGATTGTGCTGATGGGCGGAGCTTATTTTCAAGTCGGCAATATCACGCCCGCCGCAGAATTTAACATCTATGTCGATCCAGAGGCCGCAAAAATCGTCTTTGACGCGGGCGTCCCGTTGGTTGTGATGCCGCTGGATGTGACGCATCAGGCGCTGACCACGCAGCCACGCGTGGATGCGTTTCGCGCGATGGGCACCAAAGTGGGCGATATGGTTGCCGCTTGGACCAACTTTTTCGAAAGGTTCGACAAGGAAAAATACGGCTCCGAAGGCGCGCCTTTGCACGACCCGTGTGTCATTGCCTATTTGATCAGGCCAGACCTGTTTACGGGCCGCCATGTCAATGTTGAGGTCGAGACAGCGTCAGAGCTAACCCTTGGCATGACCGTGGCCGATTGGTGGCGCGTGACGGACCGTGCCCCCAACGCTATGTTCATGGGCGGGTTGGATGCGGACGGCTTTTTTGCCTTGCTTGCAGACAGGCTGGCGCGGCTATGACGACAGCGATTAACCTAGCTGGTCCGAGCGAGGCGGCGCTGCTTTTGCCGCTCATGCAACGATACCACGAAGAGCGCGCCTTGCCTTATGACGACGCCCACCGCGCGGCTGCGGCCACGCCATTGCTAGAAGGGTCCCCCTTGGGCGCGGTTTGGCTGATTGGGCCGCAGCGTGCGCCGCTGGGCTATGTGTTGGTGACCTTCGGTTGGTCAGTAGACTTGGGTGGCATGATTGGCTGGGTTGCCGAAATGTTCATACGTCCGTCTGTGCGCAGTCGGGGGATTGGCACCGAGGTGCTGCACGCGGTTGCGGTCTCGCTTGGCCAAGTAGATATCAGGGCGCTTCATATACAGGTCGCAGATGACCCGCAGTTGGCCCGTTTTTGCAAGAAAGTGGGATTTAGCCAAACCGCTGACCTGCGGGTTATGACCGATTTGCTACCTTAGATGGCCGATTGATCAATACGATCCCGATTGCGACTAGAACCAGTGCACCAAGCAGGTTCGGACCTACATCTTCGCCCAGCAGCAGCCAGCCCAACCCGACGCTTAATACAGGTGACAAAAAGCTGAACGATGCCACGCCACTTGCGGGATAGATCGACAAAAGCCAAAGCCAAAAGATAAAACCCGCGCTGACCACAATCACGATTTGGAATGCCAACCCCCACAGGTGGATCGGGGCCAAATCACGGATAAAATCGCCAAAAAACAGGGCACTGATCAACAAGATTGGCGTTGAGACAGTCACTTGCCACAAAAGCTGCATCTCTGGGCGCAGCCGGTTTAATGGCGATGCTTTTGCCAAGAGGGCCGTGACCGCCCAGCTGATTGCCCCACCCAGTGCGGCCAAATCACCCCAAAAATTTGCAACCCCCTTGTCGCGCGCCAGAATCGCCCAAGCCACCCCGCCCAGCGAAAAGGCGAGCCCTGCAATCTTTTGCGGCGTCATGCGGTCACCGTCTAAGACAAAATGTGCAAATATCGCCATCCAAAGCGGCATGGAATAGAAGATAACCGCAGACCGTCCTACAGTAGTTAGATCAAGAGCGACGAATAAGCATAGGAATTGTAAAGCGAAAACGGCACCTGCGATGATCCCGTATCTTACGGTTTCACGCGAAAACTCCAGCGGCAATCCCCGCCAGCACATCCACAGATATATGAAAAATATGGCCCCTGCAGAGCGAAGCCCCGCGAAGAATACCGGTTGAATACCGCCATTGGTAACTTTGATCACGACCTGATTGAACGCCAGCAAAAGCGCAAAGCCAGTTAGGGCAACTGCGCCAAAGGCATCGATGTTTTGTTTTTGTGCCATGCCCGCATCTGTTGCGATGCGGTGGCCGGTGTCAAGGCAACATCCAAGTGCCGTCAGGCCAGAACGCGTGGAACGCAAAGGCAAACATCACGTCATGGGCCAGATCGCGGCCGGTGCTGTCACGCACCCGAACATTACCCACGTCGCGCCCTGCCCCGATGTCATCGGTATCCAGCGCAGAGGCCTGGCCTGCGACCCAACTTAAGGTGATGCCCTCTTCAGTGACTGTGCCTTCTGCGGCCAGTCGGGTCAGTGGCCAAGCACGGTCCCCCACCCGCACTACCCGCGCCAAGGCAGGGATATCAAAGGGTGGCAATTCGCCAGAATACAGGAACGGGCGAAACAGGCTGTCGTATTGCACATACGGGTTAGCGCCGTAGTTGCGGTTGAATGCGGGAGTATCCATAACCAGCCCATCTGGATTGCGGGTCTTGAATGTATCCCAGCTTTCCATCCAGCTTGGCAGGGTTTGCAGCGTGGTGCCGGTCAGTTCACCCACGATAGCCTCGCCTACCGCTTGCTGCCACCAGCTTTCTGTCTCGCGGTCATACATGACCATGTCGGAGTTGCGCAGCTTGCCCGAGACCCCGAAAGAGAGCGTTCCGACCGCCGTGCGCCTGTCGAATGTGATGCCGGAATTGCAAAGCGGGCAAAAAGTGACAGCCACGGGGATACCGCCGACCGTATCGTTCACGATCTCATGCCAAGTCAGGTAGCGGATCGGATAGGCGCGCGGGGTTTGGCCATCCATTTCAAGGGTGATCACCGGTTCGCGCCCGGTCAAACCTGCCTCGTCTACAACCGCATGAAAACCCGGATCGGTTAGGGCCGGAATGCCGTCTTTGGGAGGGCCACCTGACAAAATCTCGACCCAGCTTTCGACCGTTGTGGTTTCGAAGTCGGTGTTGGGCCATTCATAGGCCCAAAACTCAGGGTTCGCGAGTGATTGGCTGGCGCTTACGCACAAAGCCGCGACGAGAGGGAAAAGGCGCATGTTGATCTCCTGTCTTTAGCAAGAGTGTGACAAGCCAATGCGCTCTGGCCTAGCCCCCTCGCGCAGTTGTGAGGGAGCTAGGACGTTTTGTTACTCGGTGACGCGCACGGTTTGCATCATGTCTGGAATGCCAACAACAGCACCGTTACCACCCGTGCCAAGCTTGATTTGATCAACAATATCCATGCCTTCGGTGACTTTACCGACGACAGTGTATTGCCCGTTCAGAAACGCACCTTCATCAAACATGATGAAAAACTGCGAATTTGCAGAATTTGGGCTTTGGCTACGCGCCATCCCCACAACACCGCGCTCGAATGGCAGATCAGAGAATTCCGCTGCGATGTCCGGCAGATCAGAGCCACCCATCCCCGCGCGCGAAGTATCGTCGCCTTTGCCGAATTCCACATCGCCTGTTTGCGCCATGAAGCCTTCGATCACGCGGTGAAAGACCACACCATCATAGTCGCCCTCTTGCGCGATTGCGGTGATTTGCGCGACGTGCAAGGGCGCTGTGTCCTCAAATAGATCAATCTTGATCGTGCCATTGGCTTCACCTGCCACATCGATTTCAAGGCCAACCGCAAACGCCGGGCCAGCTACGAGAGCCAAAATACCAGCCAGCTTATACATCTGCAGCAACCTTGACAGAGATCATACGGTCAGGGTTTGCAGGTGGCTCGCCTTTGGCAATCGCGTCGACGTGTTCCATACCGGACATGACGTTGCCGTAGACCGTGTATTGGCCGTTCAGAAAGTCGTTGTCGCTAAAGTTGATAAAAAACTGCGAGTTTGCAGAATTCGGGCTGGCAGAGCGTGCAGCCCCCAAAGAGCCGCGCGCGTGCGGGATTTTGGAGAATTCTGCGGGTAGGTCGGCCATATCGGAGCCACCAGTGCCTGCACGGCCGGGGTTATAGTCTTTTTCCATGTTGGCGTGCTGTACATCGCCGGTTTGTGCCATAAAGCCGTCAATTACGCGGTGGAACGCCACGTTGTCGTAAGTGCCTGCGCGTGCAAGCTCTTTCATGCGTGCGCAATGGGCAGGCGCCACATCGGGCAGCAGTTGGATGACCACGTCCCCCCCTGTCAGGGTCATGATAATTGTGTTCTCTGGGTCTTTGATATCGGCCATTGGGCGCTCCTTTGCGATATAACTTTGAGGGGTTACATATGGCGCAGATGCCCCTTTGCCAAGGCTCGCGGTTGACCTGCCGCGATATCTGCCGCAATGACAGGGCAAATACCCCAAACCCCGGAGGCTGAAATGGCTTGGAAGACGCTCGACGACATGGACCTGAACGGCAAGCGCGTGCTTGTGCGCGTGGATATCAACGTGCCGATGGAAAACGGCGTGGTGACGGATCTGACCCGTATTTCGCGGATTGCAGACACGGTTTACGATATTCAGGATGCGGGCGGCAAGGTGATCTTGATGGCGCATTTTGGTCGCCCCAAGGGTAAGGTGGTTGAAGCCATGTCAATGATCCACATCGCGCCTGCAGTCGCAGACGAATTGGGTGTGCCAATTACATTTGCCGATAGTGATTACCGTGATGCCGTCAAGGAAATGCAGAACGACGAGGTTTTGCTGTTGGAAAATCTGCGCTTTAATCCGGGCGAAGAGGCCAACGATCCGGCCTTTGCAAAACGCTTGGCGTCGCTGTGCGACATATATGTGAACGACGCGTTTTCCGCCTCGCACCGTGCCCATGCCAGCACCGCGGCGATTGCCAAGTTGCGCCCGTCTTGTGCGGGTCGGTTGATGGCCGAAGAATTGGGCGCACTAGAAGCCGCCCTTGGCAACCCAAAGCGCCCGGTTGTGGCCGTGGTTGGAGGCGCAAAAGTGTCAACCAAGCTAGACTTGTTGGGCAACCTAGTGGGTAAAGTTGATCATCTGGTGATTGGCGGCGGTATGGCGAATACGTTCTTGGCCGCTCAGGGCATTGGCGTCGGTCAATCGCTGTGTGAGCACGATCTGGCAGAGACCGCCCGCGATATCCTATCCAAGGCCGAGGCTGCGGGCTGTGAGATTATTTTGCCTCGCGATATCGTTGTGGCCCGGGAATTTAAGGCGGGAGCGGAGAGCGAAACACTGGCCCCTAACGCCTGCCCTGCGGATGCAATGATCCTTGATGCGGGCCCAGCAACGGTGGCCTATATTGAGGAGGTATTGGGACGCGCAAAGACGCTCGTGTGGAACGGACCGCTTGGTGCATTTGAAATTGAACCCTTCGATGCCGCGACAAATGCGGCGGCACAAGCGGCCGCAGCACTGACAAAGGCGGGTAAACTCATCTCGGTGGCGGGTGGCGGTGACACAGTGGCGGCACTGAACCAAGCGGGCGTGGCCGCCGATTTTACCTATATATCGACCGCTGGTGGCGCATTTTTGGAGTGGATGGAGGGCAAGGAATTGCCCGGTGTGGCAGCGCTGTCTAACTGATTGCGCTAACGGTAGCGTAATCAGAATTGTGCACGCTCAATCTGGCTCCTATGACAAGTTAACCCATCGTCAAAGGAGCCAGAACAAATGGTCAATCAAGCGCAGTTCGAGCAAGTACAATCTGGTAAAGGGTTTATCGCGGCCCTCGATCAATCCGGAGGGTCCACGCCGAAGGCGCTGGGGCTTTATGGCATTAGCCAAGAAGATTATGCCAACGACGACGAGATGTTTGCGTTAATGCACCAGATGCGCAGCCGCATTGTAAATGCCCCTGCCTTTACCGGCGACAAGATCGTGGGTGCAATCCTGTTCGAGATGACAATGGATCGGCAGATCGGCGGAAAGCCCGCCGCCCAAAGCCTGTGGGAAGATCAGCGGGTTGTGCCGTTTCTGAAGGTCGATAAGGGGTTGATGGACCTGCACAACGGTGTGCAATTGATGAAGCCAATCGACGGTCTGGATACATTGCTGGCGCGCGCCGTAACTGCGGGCATGTTTGGCACCAAGATGCGTTCGGTTATTTCTGCGGCAAATGCCGACGGAATAGAAGCCATTGTGGCCCAGCAGTTTGAAGTGGCAGATCAGATTTTGGCTGCAGGCCTTGTACCGATCTTGGAGCCGGAAGTAACCATTTCCATCGCAGATAAGGCCGAGGCCGAGGTCATGTTACTTGACGCGCTGCTGCGTTATCTTGATGCCTTGCCCGATGATGCGCATGTGATGCTGAAGCTGACCCTACCCGAACAGCCCAATATCTATGCCAAGTTGGTCAATCACAAGCGGGTTGTGCGTGTCGTGGCACTTTCAGGCGGCTATTCTCGCGACGAGGCCAACGCACGGCTGGCCAAGAACGCCGGCGTGATTGCCAGTTTTTCGCGGGCATTGACCGAGGGGTTGTCGGCGCAGCAAACGGACGCTGATTTCAATATAACAATCGCGGCAACGATTGATGCGATTTACGCAGCTTCCGCGGCCTAAGCGCTCAGATAGCCGCCTTTCTGCATCGCGGTGCAGAAAGGGGATTCCCTTTGTGAGGTGAATGTGCGATTCTGAACCCCAGTTGTCCGATAGAGACGACAGTGAGGCAGAACAATGATCCGACGCAATCGCCCTGCAATGGGCACACTACTGTATTTTTTAGGGGCCTTGATGTTGGGTCTTTATTTCACTTTCGCCGCGGTTCAGGGCGACTATGGCGTATTTCGCCGCAGTGAGGTTTTGGCCGAGCAGCGCACCTTGGAAGATAAGCTGACGGAAGTTGAAAGCGAAGTGGCACAGTTGGAAAATCTGACGCGGCGGCTTTCTGATACCTACCTTGATCTTGACCTTCTGGACGAACAGGCGCGCGATGTGCTTGGTCTAATCCGCACCGACGAGATTGTTATTCGCTAGCCGAAATCGGGCCTGCAACCCTATGTTGACGACGGGTAAGATTGCCCCTCGCATTTCCGAACCTGATGCGATAAAGATAGTTTAATGCTAAACTAATTTTGTTTTTGCGATGGAGGAAATGCATGTCAGCCAAAAAGGCAGATGCCAAACCGAACGTCTCGGCTGAAGAGCTTATGGGACATTACCGTGAGATGCTGTTGATCAGGCGCTTTGAAGAAAAAGCCGGTCAACTCTATGGAATGGGACTGATCGGCGGCTTTTGCCACCTCTATATCGGCCAAGAAGCCGTTGTTGTCGGCCTAGAGGCCGCTGCAGAGGAAGGCGACAAGCGTGTGACGTCCTACCGCGATCACGGCCATATGTTGGCCTGCGGCATGGACCCAAAAGGCGTTATGGCCGAGTTGACGGGCCGTGAGGGCGGCTACTCGCGCGGCAAGGGCGGCTCGATGCATATGTTCTCTAAAGAGAAGCATTTCTACGGTGGCCACGGCATTGTTGCAGCCCAAGTCCCCTTGGGCGCCGGGTTGGCATTTGCTGACAAATATCTGGACAACAAGCGCGTCACTTTTGCCTATTTCGGTGATGGTGCCGCCAACCAAGGCCAAGTCTATGAGGCCTATAACATGGCCGAGCTATGGGACCTGCCCGTGGTTTTTGTCATTGAAAACAATCAATATGCGATGGGCATGAGCGTTAAGCGTTCGACAAAATCCAAGACGCTTTGGGAACGCGGCGCGGCGTATGGCATTCCTGGTGAAGAAGTCGACGGGATGGATGTGCTGGCTGTAAAAGCGGCAGGGATGCGCGCAGTTGCGCATTGCCGGTCTGGCAAGGGCCCTTACATTCTGGAAGTGAAAACATACCGTTACCGTGGCCATTCCATGTCGGACCCAGCAAAATACCGGACCCGCGAAGAGGTTCAGAAGATGAAAGACGAGCGTGACCCGATCGAACAAGTTCGCGATATGCTGCTGACAGGCAAACACGCGTCTGAAGATGATCTCAAAGCGATCGATAAAGAAATCAAAGCAATAGTGAACGAATCCGCCGAGTTCGCGAAAACAAGCCCAGAGCCGGATCTATCCGAGCTTTGGACCGATATTTATGCAGACGTGTAAGGGGATTTAAGAACATGGCTATTGAAATTCTAATGCCGGCCCTTTCGCCCACGATGGAAGAAGGCACGCTGGCAAAATGGTTGGTCAAAGAAGGCGATACCGTATCATCGGGTGACATTCTTGCCGAGATCGAGACAGACAAAGCAACGATGGAGTTTGAAGCGGTTGACGAAGGCGTCATTGGTAAAATTTTAATCGCTGAAGGCGCCGAGGGCGTCAAAGTGAATACAGCGATTGCGGTGCTTTTGGAGGATGGCGAAGACGCCTCGGCAGCAGTTTCATCTGCCCCCGCGCCAGAGGTAACTCCTGTTGCCGCAAAAGCGTCCGCTCAAGCAGCCGCACCCGTCGCGACATCGGTACCCCAAAGCCCTGATTGGGCCGAGGGCACCAAGATGAAGCAGATGACCGTGCGCGAGGCTTTGCGTGAAGGTATGTCCGAGGAAATGCGCCGCGATGACACGGTTTACCTGATGGGTGAAGAGGTTGGCGAATATCAAGGCGCCTATAAAATTTCGCAGGGTATGTTGGATGAATTCGGTCCCAAACGGGTTGTAGACACGCCAATTACCGAGCTTGGATTTGCCGGTATTGCGGTTGGTTCCGCAATGGCAGGTCTACGCCCGATTGTCGAATTTATGACCTTCAACTTCGCCTTGCAGGCGATGGACCATATCATCAACTCTGCCGCCAAGACATTGTATATGTCGGGTGGCCAGATGGGCGCACCAATGGTGTTTCGTGGACCTAATGGCGCTGCGGCGCGTGTTGGCGCCCAGCACAGCCAAGATTTTGCCGCATGGTTTATGCAGATCCCCGGCCTGAAGGTTGTGATGCCTTATTCTTCTGCCGATGCCAAAGGTCTGATGAAAACAGCCATTCGCGACAATAACCCCGTGATCTTTCTTGAGAACGAAATCATGTATGGCAAGTCATTTGATGTGCCTGATGTGGACGATTTCACCATTCCATTCGGTAAGGCAAAGATCGAGCGTGAAGGGGCTGATGTGACCATCGTGTCGTTCGGGATTGGCATGACTTATGCCTTAGCCGCCGCCGATAAGCTGGCCGAGGACGGTATTTCTGCTGAAGTCATCAATTTGCGGTCGTTGCGCCCGATGGATACAGAGACCATCCTTGCGTCCGTGCGCAAAACCAACCGCTGCGTGACCGTTGAGGAAGGCTGGCCGCAAGGCTCTGTCGGTGGCTATATCAGTGGCGTGATCATGCAAGAAGCGTTCGATTACCTCGACGCGCCTGTGATTACCTGCACCGGCAAGGATGTGCCGATGCCCTATGCAGCCAACCTTGAAAAGCACGCTCTATTGACGACAGATGAAGTTGTCGCAGCCTGCAAAAAAGTAACTTACCGTTAAGGAGACACCGCGATGCCCACAGAAATTCTGATGCCCGCCCTGTCGCCCACGATGGAAGAAGGCACATTGGCAAAATGGCACGTTAAAGAGGGTGACACTGTATCCTCTGGTGACATTCTGGCCGAAATCGAAACCGACAAAGCGACGATGGAATTTGAAGCCGTCGACGAGGGTGTGATCGGTAAGATCGTAATTACGGAAGGCACCGAGGGCGTGAAGGTGAACGCCGTTATAGCCGTGTTGTTGGAGGATGGCGAAAGCGCCGATGATATCGGTGCGGTGGCAGCGGCACCTGCAGCAGCACCTGCTGTAGCAGAGGCCCCCGCAGAGCCGGCGGAAGCTACACCTGTTCCGGCTACGCCGAAGAACGACGGCGAACGGATTTTCGCCACGCCGCTGGCCCGCCGAATTGCCGCTGTTAAAGGATTGGATTTGGCCGGTGTTGCAGGCTCAGGTCCGCATGGCCGGATTGTGAAAGCCGATGTCGAGAGCGCAACTGCAGCCCCGAAAGCCGTGGTAGCACCTGCTGCGACCACAGCGGCGCCCGCCGCCGCGATGGCCTCTGGCCCGTCGTCGGATGCGGTGATGAAGATGTATGCAGATCGCCCCTTTGAAGAGGTCAAACTTGACGGAATGCGCAAGATCATTGCCGCCCGTTTGACCGAAGCCAAACAATCCGTGCCGCATTTCTATCTGCGTCGGGATATCAACCTTGATACGCTACTCAAGTTCCGTAGCCAGCTTAACAAGCAACTCGAAGGTCGCGGTGTGAAACTGTCGGTCAACGACTTTGTCATCAAGGCCTGCGCGCTTGCGTTGCAGCAGGTGCCAGAAGCGAACGCAGTTTGGGCGGGTGATCGCACATTAAAGTTCACAAAATCCGATGTCGCAGTCGCTGTTGCGATTGAGGGGGGATTATTTACCCCTGTCTTGCGCGATTCGGAGATGAAATCGCTGTCGGCGCTGTCCTCTGAAATGAAAGATTTGGCCGCCCGCGCCCGCGATCGTAAACTTGCACCGCATGAATATCAAGGTGGAAGCTTTGCAGTGTCTAACCTTGGTATGTTCGGCATAGATAATTTTGATGCGATCATCAACCCGCCACACTCTGCCATACTAGCCGTTGGCGCAGGCACCAAAAAACCGATCGTTGGCGCGGACGGTGAACTAACGGTTGGCACGGTGATGTCGACTACATTGTCAGTTGATCACCGTGTGATTGACGGGGCATTGGGAGCGAACTTATTGAACGCAATCAAGGAAAATCTTGAAAACCCGATGACGATGCTGGCGTAAATTCGGAACGCCGAAAAACATAAGGCCGGGAACATCGCCCGGCCTTATTGATTCAGATCCGCCGCTTAGTGCTCGTGCAGGATTTGATCCATCGTGATCGACGGATGCGCGCAGCCCGCCTCGCCAACTATCCTTGCGGGCACACCAGCCACGGTTTTCATCGGCGGGACGGCCTCCAAGACGACCGAGCCCGCAGCGATACGGCTGCAATGACCTACCGTAATATTGCCAAGTACCTTTGCACCTGCCCCGATGAGCACACCATCTCCGATCTTGGGATGCCGGTCGTCATGTTCTTTGCCGGTCCCACCCAAGGTGACCGAATGCAGCATTGATACATTGTCACCGACAACTGCGGTTTCACCGATAACAATAGAGTGTGCATGATCGACCATTATCCCGCGCCCAACCTTCGCAGCTGGGTGAATATCGACGCCGAAAACTTCGCTGACGCGCATTTGCACAAAGTAGGCCAAGTCTTTGCGACCAATACGCCATAGCCAATTCGCCAAACGGTAGGCCTGAATGGCCTGAAATCCCTTGAAGAATAACAAGGGCTGCAAGAGCCTATCACATGCAGGGTCACGGTCCAAAATTGCCACCAAATCGGCTCGGGCTGCATCAGCAATTTCGGGGTCTCTGGTCATCGCGTCATCGGCCAACTCGCGCAGTATCTGCTCGGACATTTCCGCCGAGGCCAGCTTCATCGCGATGCGCTGTGCCAGCGCCGTCTCCAACGTTTCATGGTGCAAAATACCGCTATGGATCAGTCCGCCCATCAATGGCTCGATGGCGACCGCATCCTTGGCTTCCTGCCGGATCCGATGCCAGACGGGATCAACTTTGGCGACAACTGAATGAGCGATTGACATGGTGTGTCCTTTCGATAACTGATCCTTCCTATCGCACCTTGGTGGGTAAGGCCAAGAGCAAAGCTGTGATTTCAATGTTCAAGATTTTTTATGGTTGCACGGTCCAACAGGCCCTCTATTACGATTCCGAGGCATTCCAGATAACGCGGATCGCATCGGTCAGGCATCGCAGCCATTGCCGCAGGTTGGCAAATGGCACCAAGCGATCCGTCGCCAAATTGCGGGTGAGCCCTGCCGGTTTTTTTGCGGAATTTGTCCGCCAAGTGGGCATACTGTATCAAATATTTCAAAAGTTCTCTGCGCCCATTGTCAGGGACGGCAAGAAGCGCACGTGCCGCTAAGTTGAGATCACTCAGATGAACCGCTCTCATCAAATAAGACTTGGAAGGGTGATGGTTTGTGAAGGACCCGCGCCAAATCGCGCGGAAACCTGCGCCACGGCAATCTGATAGTCGCCACTCTGCAATTCGCTTTGCCGCATCACGGTGGAATAGGTAAACAGCGCCGATGTCAAACTTTGCTGCCGCTTGATTTGCCCGCCTTGGGTGATCGTCACCTGATAATACTCTGCATCTTCACCAAGCGGCACATCGCCCACCCCCCAAATATCGCCGTCGATACGGGTCGCTCTGATCCAGCTGAACTTGTGAGTTGCGCCTAGTGTTTGGCTTTTCAGATGGGTCACCGGATAGGGTCGATAGCCGTTGCCTTTGAACGCCTCCACAACGGATTTGAAGCTAGCTGCGTTGACGGATTGCTTTGCGGGCCCATAGCGGTAATTGCGCTCCAATCCGCGCGATGCGGACGGGATCGTAATCTGTTCGGGTCGACCATCCATAACGACGACAAAGCTGCCCGCAGGCCAAATGTCTTGCATATGGGTCGCGGTTCCTGCCTGCCCGCGCAAGAGCTGGCTAATTTCGAAGCGACGCGGTCCAGTGGGTGCGGCCTCGGCAAATTGAATGATCTCCCAATTTTCAGGTGTCCTGTCACCGACTGCAATCGTATTGGCACCGGCAAACAACGCGATATCTTCTACAGAGGACAGCGATCCGCTGACCAGCTTGACCTCTACCCCGGATTGCCTATCCCAAATTCCGATGGGTCCTCGCAGCAACGGGGTCTTCAACGTCCCGATTGTTGCCCGCGTTTTTTGAATATCTTGAAGGATATAATTGCTATCAGTCGGACTACTGTAAAGAGCCACTGCGCCGGACCAAGGCCGCGCAGATGCCGCAATATAGGGTTCGTGCGGTACTTCGTCCCCCGTCAAAAGCGGCAGATCAAGAAACAGCATCTCAACAGGCGTCGGGCCGACAAACGGTTGCAACACCGCACCTTCTTCATACAGCTTTTGTGGCAGATAAACCTCTGGATCGACCCGCGTTGCCTCGACCAGTCTCAAGCCGGATTCGTCCATTCGGTCGATTCGGTAAAACCCTTTATGATCGCGCGTATCCAAAGACACCACATCGGCGACGGTAATCTTGTTTTGCGACGGTGGTAGCGCAAAAACCGCCGTATCTGTTGCAAGTCGTGCCTCTTGCACCCAGCGCGTCACGGTGCGGGCGCCCTCTCCGCGGGTCATGGCCAGCGGCACCTCGCTGCGTGCAACACCATAGGCGCGCTCATCGGGTCGTATTGCCTCGCTCACCCCTGTCTCATAGTCGGCGTCAGCGTCGATATACCCCAATTGGACCCGTCCGGTGACTTCGGCAAATGGTGCACGAACAAGCGTCACCGGTGCCTCGCGGGTTGGATCTAGCGCCAGATCTTTATCGGTCACGATATATTCGGGGCGCCCAGTGCGATTCTCGAACACCAAAACGCCGTTGCGCTCGCTCGCATCAAATCCATACGCCACCATCAAAGGCTGTAGCGCGGAGCGCGCCGTTGTAATCTCATCAACAAGATACCCGCGCACCAGCCCGTACAGCCGTGTTACATCAAAGCGGGTTACTCCTGACCGTGTGCATATATCGGCAACAACATCCGCCAAAGTCCGCGCAGAGGCCCGCCCGTTAAGCCAATGCCCACGAGGATAATTATCCCCATCAGACCACAACAATTTGGTCGCGGGAAAAAACGGATAGGGGCGGACGTCCCACGCCCAAACATGCGCGCGTTTCATATCGATCATTTGACCGTCGTATTCGACTGATCGAGGGTTGTTCCCTTGTTGCGTATAGTAATCGAACATCGCGCGAACATATTGCATTTGCATAAAATCATCGCGCATCCCATTGGAGTAATAGGGGATTTTTGACTCAGATGATTTTGGATCAAGAAATTTATTTGGCTGATTTGTACCTTTATCAATTGTTGCACATCCTAATTCGGTAAACCAAATCGGTTTGCTTTGAGGTATCCAGCCTGTCGGTTGTTGTGAACGCATCCCGTTGATCCGATTATGATGCTGTTGTCCCCACCAGCCTTCAATATCCTTGTAGCGCCAGATCCAAGGTTCATCGTAACCGTCAGTAATTGGAGTGCGGATCTGGGCGTCGCGAGCCTCGGGTGAATGGTAATACCAGTCGTAGCCTTCGCCACCGGCAATATTGCCCCGAAGATATGTGAGGTTATAGATCGAACCCGCACCAAAATCGGCATGGTCGATCCCGTCACGCCAATCGCTGAGCGGCATGTAATTGTCGATACCGATGAAATCGATATTTGGATCAGCCCAAAGCGGATCAAGATGAAACAGCTTATCGGCTGTGTCCTCGGGCTGATACCCATGGTATTCCGACCAATCGGCAGCATAGCTGATTTTGCAGTCAGGGCCCAGAACACTGCGCACCTCTGCGGCCAAAACCCGCAACGCGTCAACGGCGGGAAA
>TARA_R110002051_G_scaffold27322_2_pt1 | contig 16525 bp, 12 predicted proteins | sample TARA_R110002051 | Tara Oceans TARA_R110002051 (sample SAMEA4397023) | marine metagenome | biome: Polar Biome; feature: [MES] marine water layer (ENVO:01000295) within the mesopelagic zone...; material: water (ENVO:00002006), including particulate matter (ENVO:01000060) such as......
CGGGCAAGACACCGGACGAGGTCGAGGAACGCTTCCTGAAGGTCATCCCCGACCAATATCTCTACCACGCCCACCACTGGCTGATCCTGCACGGCCGCTACACCTGCAAGGCGCGCAAGCCCGAATGCGAGCACTGCGTCATCGCCGACCTCTGCAAATCGCCGGAAAAGACCCGTGACGTGCCGGCGCCGCTGGTCGAACTGCCGCCCCAGCGGATCGGCGAGACGGTCGCCTGAACTACCGCGTATGCGCCCGGATGACCTCCAGGAAATCCTCGCCATAGCGTTCGAGCTTGGACTGTCCGACGCCGGAGATGCCGAGCAGTTCGTCGGGGCTGGTCGGCCGTTGGGTCGCGAAGGCAACGAGCGTCGTGTCCGGGAAGACCACATAGGGGGGCACGGAAAGCCCCTTGGCGATCTCCAGGCGTGTCTGGCGCAGGGCTTCAAAGAGCTCCATGTCGGCGCCCTCGAGCGACGACCTGGCATTGGCGCCACTGGAGGACGCGCCCCTTGACGCCTTGGCGGACGTCGGCCGGTCCTTGCGGAACCGGACCTCGCGCTCGCGCCGGAAGACGGCCCGTGCTTCCGGTCCGAGCTTCAGCGCCCCGAAGGCTTCGTGGTCGACCGTGACGAGGCCGGCCGCCAGCAGCTGCCGGTAGACGGACTGCCAGGTCTTCGACGGCAGATCCTTGCCGGCGCCGAACACCGGCATGTCGACGTGCCCGAAACGGCTGGTCTTCTCGTTCTCGTTGCCGAGCAGCACATCGATCAGGTGGCCCGTGCCGAAGCGCTCGCCGGTCCGATAGATGGCCGCCAGCGCCTTGATTGCCGCCTCGCTGCCGTCCCAGGTCTCGACCGGTTTCAGGCAGGTATCGCAATTGCCGCAGGCGCCCGGATGCGCTTCGCCGAAATGCGCCAGGATCGACTGGCGGCGGCAGCCGGGCGTTTCGCAGATGGCCAAGAGCGCGTTGAGCTTGGCACGCTCGACCCGCTTGATGTCCTCGCTCGACTGACCGCTGTCGATCATCCGGCCGCGCTGGATGACGTCGGCCATGCCATAGGCCATCCAGACGTCCGACGGCAGGCCATCGCGCCCGGCGCGGCCGGTTTCCTGGTAGTAGGCCTCCACGGAACCCGGGAGATCCAGATGGGCGACATAGCGCACGTTCGGCTTGTCGATGCCCATGCCGAAGGCGACGGTGGCGACCAGGCAGAGATCCTCCTCCTTGAGGAAGGCGTCCTGATTGGCATCCCGCACGGCGCGATCCATGCCGGCATGATAGGCGAGCGCGCGGATGCCCTGCCCGTTCAGCCATTCGGCCGTCTCCTCCACCTTGGCGCGCGAGAGGCAGTAGACGATGCCGCTCGATCCCTTGTGGCGCGAGAGGAAGCGCAGGAGCTGCTGGCGCGGCTGGTCGCGCTCGACGATCTCATAGGCGATGTTGGGACGGTCGAAGGAGGTGGTGAAGACCTCCGCCGAACGCAGCGCCAGCCTGTCAATGATGTCCTCGCGGGTGTGCGGATCGGCCGTCGCCGTCAGCGCCATGCGCGGCACGCCCGGATAGCTGTCGGCGAGGTGTCCGAGTTCCCGGTACTCGGGGCGGAAATCATGCCCCCATTGCGAGACGCAGTGGGCCTCATCGATGGCAAACAGCGCGATCTTCGTCGAGCGGATCATGTCCTTGAACCCGGCGGTCGTGATCCTCTCCGGCGTGACGTAGAGAAGGTCGAGGGTGCCGTCCGCAAGGGACCGGCGCACCTCCGCGTATTCCTCCGGAGTGAGTGAGGAATTCAGCGCCGCGGCCCGCACGCCGAGCTGCTTCAGCGCCTCCACCTGGTCGCGCATCAGCGCGATAAGCGGCGAGACGACGATGCCGACGCCCTCACGGGCAAGCGCCGGGATCTGGAAGCAGAGCGACTTGCCGGCACCGGTGGGAAAGAGGACGACCGCATCGCCGCCCGCGACCACCCGTTCGATCACCGCCGCCTGCTTGCCCCGGAAGGCATCATATCCATAGACCTGCTTCAGGATCGCCCGTGGATCCTTCGGCTGCTCGCCATCGAACAGCGCTGCGCTGATGTTACTGGAGTGCGGCATGATGCGGCTTTCTTGGGAGGATGCAGTCTCCCTCCCATACCGCATCCGGCCGGCTGAAGGGAGCCATAAGGACTGCCTTCAACAGCTCATCGGCCGCTGATCGCCGACTTGGTCCCAGTCTCCATCCGGAAGGCCGTGTCACGCTGCGAGATCAGCTTGTGGAGATGCACCATCAGCCCGGCCGCAAAGAGCGGTGTCAGCAGGTTGACGATCGGGATCGCCAGGAAGCCGGCGATCAGCAGGCCGGCGAGAAACACCGTGCCGCGATGCTTCGACCGGAAGGCGCGGGCTTCCGGCGGCGACCGGAAGCGCATGGCCGCGAATTCAAAGAACTCCCGCCCGAGCAGGTAGCCGTTTACGAGGAAGAAGGCGACGAGGTTGATCCCGGGAATGAACAGGAGCAGCAGGGCGAGGATATTGCCGACGATGACGACGCCGAGGAACTGCAGCGAGCCGATGATCGCCTGGCCGAGCGGCATCGGCGTGCCCGGCGCATCGGTCGGGTAATCCCGCTTCTCCACCACCTCGGCGACGTCGTCTAAGAAGAGCCCGGCGATTAGGGCCGTGATCGGCGCAATCAGCAGGGCAAGCAGCAGCGCCAGCCCGACGCCGGCCAAGATCGCGGCGATCAGGGTCAGCCAGCCGGCCCAGTCCGGCACATCCGGCAGGTAGACGGCAAACCAGGGCCAGATGACCGCGGCAAAGGTCTGCCGAAGCGCCAGCCACAGCCCGACGAGCACCAGGATGGTCAGCCCCAGAACCTTCCAGAAGACGGCGCGCGTCTCCGGGGCAAAGAGGTTGAGGAGCGAACGGCGGGCGGCTTCAATAATCATCGGCATCTCCTGCGGGGCTCAGCGGATGTAGGCATGCGGCCGGCACAGAGCAAGCGGTCAGGAGATCGACAGCAGTTCGGCGCGATGCCGCACCATGGCGAGGAAGCGCCGGTAGTCGCGGTCGTAGGAGCGGCTCGTCCCGAGATCGGCGTGGCGCGCCTGCGCCTTGGCCGCCATGGCCTGCCCAGCAGACGCCAGACCGGTATGGATGCCCCCTGCAACCGCGGCCGTCATGGCCGTGCCGAGCAGCACCGCATCCTGCGTTTCGGGAACCACCACCTGGCAGCGGGTCACATCGGCATAGAGCTCCAGGAGCAGCGGATTGTGCACGTGCCCGCCGGTCACATGCAGGGTCTCGAACCGATAGCCATAGCCGTCCATGGTCTCCAGGATGTGGCGGATGCCGAGCGCGATGGCGACGCAGCTTCTCCAGTAGAGCCGGCAGAGGCCGTCGAAGGAGGTATCGAGGGTGAGCCCGCTGACAACACCCGTCGCATGCGGATCAGCCAGCGGCGAGCGGTTGCCGTGGAAGTCCGGCAGCACATGCAGGCCAGCGGCAAGCTCCGCACCCTGCTCCGCCCGCAAGTGCTGGACGCGCGCGATGATGCGGCCGTGCAGCTCCGGTGTCGGCTCGCCGCCGGCGGCATGCATGCGCACGATGTGGTCGAGCAGCGCTCCCGTCGCCGACTGGCCACCCTCCACCAGCCAGTGACCGGGCAGCACCGCCTCGTAATAGGGGCCCCAGAGGCTGCGGCCGGGTTTGGGATCAGCGGCGAAGGAGACGATGCAGCTCGATGTGCCGCCGATCAGGGCAACGCTCTTTTCCAAAGCGCCACCGTCAGCCACGCCGCCCAGGACGCCGAAGGCGCCCGCATAGGCATCGATCAGCCCGGCCGCGACATGGCAGCCGGTGTCGAGCCCGAGATCCGATGCGGCTTCGGGGGTGAGACAACCGATGCTCTCTCCGGCCGCCATCGTCTCATGCGGGAGACCACCCCGCTCGAGAAGGTCCTCGAGCCCCGCCTGCGCCAGGAAATCCGGCTGCCAGCCCGGCGTCTCGTGCGAAAGATAGTTCCACTTGGCCGTCAGCGTGCAGCGGGAGCGGGCGGCCGATCCCGTCGCCTTCCAGGTCATGAAGTCCGCAAGATCGAAGAAATAACCGGCCCGCCGCCATGTCTCCGGCAGATGCCGCTTCAGCCACATCAGCTTCGGCATCTCCATTTCCGGCGAGAGCGATCCGCCGGAATAGAGAAGCGCGGGATGTCCGGTGGCGGAAATCTCCTCCGCCTCGGCAATAGCCCGATGATCGAGCCAGACGATGGTGTCGAAACGGTCGTCTCCGCCCGTCGAGACGGTGAGCTGGCGACCCTCCACATCGCGCGCCACCAGCGAACAGGTAGCGTCGAACCCGACCGCTGCGACGCGGTCGGCCGCAATGCCGGATTCCGCCAAAGCCGCGCGCACGGCCTTGCAGGCCGCACCCCAGATGTCCTCGGAATCGTGCTCCGCATGGTTTTCGCGCAGCCGCTGCATGGCGATCGGGTGCTTGGCCTTTGCCAGAAGGCGGCCTTCGCGATCGAAGACGCCGGCGCGGGCGCTGGCCGTGCCGATATCGACCGCAACGACGTGATCTCGCATCAGGATATGTTCCCCGCCCGCAGGGGCGCCCTCAAGGTGTGCATCCCGCGCACTAGACCGCGCGCTGCGGGAGACGGCCTTCGGAGCCCTCGATGTGTTTGCGGACAAGGTGTATCAAATCCGGCATGGCGTCAAACACGGCGTCCGGTGCCAGACTGTCCACCCGCTCGCGGTATCCGGGCGCACCCGCATGCGATCCCCCGACGAAGGCAAAGACAGTCATTCCGGCACGCTGCGCCGCCTCGATCCCTGCCGGACTGTCCTCGACGACGATGCAGGCGGAGGGCTCCGCACCCATGGCCTTTGCGGCATGCAGGAAGAGATCCGGCGCAGGCTTTCCGTGCGACACCATGGAGGCGCTGAAGATATGCGGTTCGAAGCGGTCCAGCAGGCCGGTCAGCGAAAGCGACAGGCGGATGCGCTCCGGCTGGCTGGAGGAGGCCACGCAGCGCGGCCATTCGAGTGCGTCGAGCGCCTGCGCCACCCCTGGCACCGGCTTCAGTTCCAGACGGAAGCGCGCGAAGAGATGATGGCGCAGGTCGTCCAGAAAGGCATCGTCGATGCTGTGGTCGAAATCGTCGTGGAGGATCTGCGAAACAGTGGAAAGGCTGCGGCCGAGAAAGCGCGCATAGGCTTCGTCCTCGCCGATATCGACGCCCTTGCGGTTGAGGGCTTCGACCAGGACGCTGACCGACAGCGGTTCGCTGTCCACGAGGACGCCATCGCAATCGAAAATCACCAGTGGTCGTGCCATCTCAGCCACGCCGTTGACCCCGTTACCTGACCAGAGAATTCTGGAGATAGAGCTCCAGTGTCCGCGCCGTCCCCTCGCTCCAGAGCGTCTTCAAGGCGTGCGAGAAGCGCTGGCGGAAGAGTTCGGACTTGCCAACCTCGCCGAAGATCTCGTCGAACACAAGGAAGGCTTCCGGGTTGTCCCGCGCCAGTTTGGCGGCAGCCTGCAGTTTTTCCGCACTGGTGTCGTTGAAGACGATCGCCTTGCCGCTGTCCGTAGTGCCTTCGAAGTAGCGGCACCAGAGGGCGGAGACCAGCGACAGCCCGACGATGTCCTTGCCCGCGGCAAGACGGTCGGCGGTCGACGGCAGGATGAACTTCGGCTGCCTGTTGGAGCCGTCCTGCGCCAGGCGCGGAATCGTGTCGCCGATCTTCGGATTGGCAAACCGCCGCTCGATCAGGTCGTAGTACTCGTTGAGATCGGTATCCGGCACCGGCGGCACGATCGGGATGATTTCTTCCTTCTCGAGCTTTTCCAGGAAGGCGCGGATCAGCGGGTGCTCCATCGCCTCGTGCACGAAATGGATGTCGAGAAGCGCCGCCGGATAGGCGATCGCCGCATGGCCGCCGTTGAGGATGCGGATCTTCATGTGCTCATAGGGCGCGACGTCGGGAACGAACTGCACCCCGACCTCTTCCAGCGCCGGACGCCCGGCCGGGAAGTTATCCTCCATCACCCATTGCTTGAACTCTTCGCAGAAGACAGGCCAGCTGTCCTCGATGCCGAAGGTGTCGCGCAGGAAGTCGATCTCTCGCGCGCCGGTCGCCGGCGTGATGCGATCCACCATGGAGTTCGGGAACGCCACGTTCTCGGCGATCCATTCGGCGAAAGCCGGGTCCGAGAGGGCCGCCAGTCCGACGACGGCATTCTCCGTCACCTCGCCGTTGCCGGGAATGTTGTCGCAGGACATGATCGTGAAAGGCGCCACGCCATTCGCCTTGCGGCGCTTCAGGCCGGCAACGATCAGCCCGAACACCGTCTTGGGGCTGTCCGGGTTCTGGCCGTCGTCGAAGATCGCCGGATGTCCGGGATTGAAGGCGCCGGCGGCGTCGACGAAATAGCCGCCCTCGGTGATCGTCATCGAGACGATGCGGATGCGCGGGTCGGCGAGTGCCGCGATGATGGTTTCCGTCTCTCCCGGCGCGATGATGTCGATCATCGGCGCCGTGACGCGGGCGGCCGTGCGGTTGTTGTCCTGCTCGACGACGGTCGTCAGGAAATCCTGGGCGGCGAGCTTCTCGCGCATCGTCGCGTCGGACGGCATGACGCCGGCCCCGACGATGGCCCAGTCGAGGCCATGGCCCTTGTTGAAGAGGTCGTCCAGATAGACCGCCTGGTGGGCGCGATGGAAATTGCCGACACCGAAGTGCAGAATGCCGGGCGACAGCATGATCGGATCATAGGCCGGAACGGCAGCGGTATGGGCGATTTCACCCAGCGCGGCAGACGAAAGTTTGATGGTCATTGCTGGCTCCACTCCGACGTTAAATCGCCAGGCCCTTGTCATCGAAGCGATGAAGCTTCGTTTCGGTCGGCGTCAGGAAGATCCGGTCGCCATGGCGCGCCCCGAACTCGCCATCGGCGCGCGCATTGATCTGGCCGATGCCCTCGACCTCGACATGCAGGAAGGTGTCGGATCCGAGATGCTCGGCGACCGTGACCTTGCCGGTCCAGAGCCCGCCCTCATGCGACAGCACGAGATGCTCCGGCCGGATACCAACAGTCTTGGCGTTCTTCGAGCGGGCGTAATCACCCTCGATCAGGTTCATCTTCGGCGAACCGATGAAGCCCGCGACGAAGAGATTGCGCGGTGACGAGTAGAGATCGAGCGGCGAACCGACCTGCTCGATATTGCCCCGGTTCAGGACGACGATCTTGTCGGCCATGGTCATGGCCTCCACCTGGTCGTGCGTCACATAGACCATGGTCGTCTTCAGCTGGTTGTGCAGCTGGCTGATCTCCAGGCGCATGGTGCCGCGAAGGGACGCGTCGAGGTTGGAAAGCGGCTCGTCGAAGAGGAAGGCCGTCGGCTCGCGCACGATCGCCCGGCCGATCGCCACGCGCTGGCGCTGGCCGCCCGAAAGTTGCGACGGCCGACGCTCCAGATAGTCGGTGAGATTGAGAATGCCGGCGGCATCGGCGACCTTCTGGTCGATCGCCGCCTTGTCCATCTTCGCCATCTTCAACGGGAAGGCGATGTTCTTGCGTACGCTCATATGCGGATAGAGCGCATAGGACTGAAAGACCATGGCGAGGCGCCGCTGCGCCGGCGCCTTGCCGGTCACGTCCTGGCCGTCGATCAGGATCGACCCGCCGCTGACATCCTCCAGACCCGCGATCAGCCGCAGCAGCGTCGACTTTCCGCAGCCGGACGGGCCGACGAAGACCACGAATTCGCCGTCCTGGATCTCGAGGTCGATCGACGGGATGACCTTGGCCTCGCCGAAGGACTTCGACACCTTGTTGAGCGTGATGCTGCCCATCTTCGTCTTCCTTACTTAACCGCGCCGAAGGTCAGGCCGCGAACGAGTTGCTTCTGGCTGAACCAGCCGAGAATGAGGATCGGCGCAATCGCCATGGTGGATGCCGCCGAGAGCTTGGCCCAGAACAGTCCCTGCGGACTGGAGAAGGAGGCGATGAAGGCCGTCAGGGGTGCGGCATCGACTGCCGTCAGGCGGATCGTCCAGAAGCTCTCGTTCCAGGCCAGAATGATGTTGAGAAGAAAGGTCGAGGCGATGCCCGGCAAGGCCATCGGCGTCAGCACGTAGACGATCTCCTGCCAGAGCCCTGCCCCGTCCATCCGCGCCGCCTCCAGGATCTCGCCGGGGATCTCGCGGAAATAGGTGTAGAGCATCCAGACGACGATCGGCAGATTGATCAGCGTCAGCATGACCATCAGCCCGATGCGCGTGTCGAGCAGGCCGAAGTCGCGAAACAGCAGGTAGATCGGCACCAGCACAGCCACGGCCGGCATCATCTTCGTGGAGAGCATCCACATGAGGATCTCTTTGGTCCACTTCGTCGGCGAGAACGCCATGGCCCAGGCGGCCGGAACCGCGATGATCAGCGCGAGGATCGTCGACCCCACCGACAGGACGACGGAGTTCATGAACGGCTTGAAGTAGCCGTTCCGTGTCTGCACGGTGATGTAGTTCTCGAAGGTGCCCGACGGGATCAGGCTGAAGCCCGCGATCGCCTCCGATTCCGTCTTGATGCTGGTGAGCAGCGTATAAAGGATCGGGAAGAAGATCACGAAGGCGATGAGCCACGCGGCGATGGTGGCGATGACCTTGTGGCGGTTGGTGACTGCGCGTGCCATGGTCTTCCCCTATCGGTCCAGGTTCTTGCCGACGGCGCGCATCAGGAAGATCGCGACGATATTGGCCAGGATGATGGCGATGATGCCGCCTGCCGATGCGCCCCCCACGTCGTAGCCGAGCAAGGCCGTCCGGTAGATGAGGAATGGCAGGTTGGTGGAGGCGTATCCCGGGCCGCCGTTGGTGGTGACGAGGATTTCCGCATAGACGCCGAGCAGGAAGATCGTCTGGATCAGGATGACGACGGTCATGGCGCGGGCGAGATGCGGCAGCGTCAGGTAGATGAAGCGGGAGATGAAGCTCGCCCCGTCCATCTCGGCGGCTTCCCGCTGCTCGCTGTCGAGCGACTGCAGCGCCGTCAGCAGGATGAGGGTCGCGAACGGCAGCCATTGCCAGGCGACGATGATCACGATCGACAGCAGCGGGTACTGCGCGAACCAGTCGATCGGCGTCGTGCCGAACAGCCGGCTGATATCGGCAAAGACGCCGTAGCCGGGATGCATGATCATGTTCTTCCAGACCAGCGCGGCCACCGGCGGCATGACGAAGAAGGGCGAGATCACCAGGATGCGGACGATGCCCTGGCCGAAGATCGGCTGGTCGAGGAGAAGGGCGAGGAAGGTGCCGCCGATCACGGTGATCAGCAGGACGCCGCCGACGATCATCAGCGTGTTCCAGATGGACTGGAAGAAGGCCGGATCGGAATAGAAGTATCTGTAGTTGAAGAAGCCGGCAAAGCTGACATTGCCCGGGCTCAGCAGATTGTAGTTCTGGAACGAGAACCACAGCGTCATCGACAGGGGAACGATCATCCAGACCAGCAGGAGGACGACGGACGGCGCCATCATCAGACGGGCAAGGGCCTTGGTGTTGTGCGTCGCCATCTTCACGCTCCCTTAGGATCAGCGCATCCGCCAGCGGCTGGGGCATGACCCCGCCATCGTCACATGGTGTAAAAAGGTATTTTGGGGAAGCCCGCCCGGCACCAGGGCCGGGCAGGTTCTTGCTTGCTCGGGAGGAGCCTACTTGATGTAGCCGGCGCGCGTCATCTCGCGGACCGTGGCGGACTGTGCCTGGGCCAGCGCATCCTCGACCGAGGACTGCCCGGCAACGACGGCCGAGAACAGCTGTCCGACATTCGTGCCGATCGCCTGGAATTCAGGGATCGCGACGAACTGGCCACCCGTATACGGGACGGGCTCGACTGTCGGCTTGGTGATGTCGGCCGCATTCATGGCTGCAAGGGTAGGCTCTGCGAAAGCAGCAGCTTCCTTGTATTCCGCGCTTTCGTAGAGCGAAGTGCGGGTGCCCGGAGGAACGTTGGCCCAGCCTTCCTTGGACGCGACGAGCTTGGCGTAGTCTTCGCTGGTTGCCCAGGCGATGAACTTCTGCGCAGCTTCAGCCTTCTGCGAGCTTGCCGGAATGGCAAGATTCCACGACCACAGCCAGTTGCCGTGATTGTCGACACCTTCCTTGGACGGGAAGAGCGCATAGTCGACCTTGTCGGCCACGGTGGAATCGTCCGGGTTGGAGACGAAGGAAGCAGCAACGGTGGCGTCGATCCACATGCCGCACTTGCCCTGCTGGAAGAGCGTCAGGTTCTCGTTGAAACCGTTGGAGGAGGCGCCGGAAGGACCGGCATCCTTCATCAGGTCGACGTAGAACTGAAGCGCTTCCTTCCACTCAGGCTGGTCGAACTGCGGCTGCCAGTTCTCGTCGAACCAGCGACCGCCGTAGGAATTGGTCAGCGCGGTGATGAAGGCCATGTTCTCGCCCCAGCCGGCCTTGCCGCGCAGGCAGATGCCGTTGATGTCGGCGGAGCGGTCCGTGATCTTGCGGGCAGCGTCGCCGATGAATTCCCAGGTCGGGTTTTCCGGCATTTCCAGACCAGCCTTCTCGAACAGGTCCTTGCGGTACATGATCATTGCGGACTCGCCGTAGAACGGCGCAGCATAGAGCTTGTCCTCGACCGTCAGGCCGCCGCGGATCGAAGGCAGCAGATCGTCGACGTCATAGTCGTCGCCGAGGTCGGCCAGTTCGGTGAGCCAGCCCTGCTTGGCCCAGATCGGCACTTCGTAGTTGCCGATGGTCATGATGTCGTACTGGCCGCCGGACGTGGCGATGTCCGTCGTGACGCGCTCACGCAGCACGTTTTCCTCGAGCGTCACCCACTCGAGCTCGATGTCTGGGTTCTTGGAGGTGAAATCCTCCGTCAGACCCTGCATCCGGATCATGTCGCCGTTGTTCACGGTGGCAATGGTGAGGGTTTCGGCCGAAGCCATGCTGGACATGGCCAGCGCTGAGCAGGCGCCCAGCAGAATCGTCTTATAAGTCATGATCTTCCTCCCGAAGATGGAACGAGCATTCGCTTTGCTCATGGGCAATTACTCACCTTCACCTAGGGCAAGTCAACGGAAAATCATCGCTGCGCTGCAGCGAAATCCGTCAAGCTGTTGTGAATACTGGTGAAATTTATGCTCAGCCGCGGAGCAATTGCTCAGCTGTCGCTTCGTCGGTGATCAGACCGTTGATCAACCGCCCCTTCAATGCAGCGGCGATCGCCTTCAGCTTTCGCCGTCCCTGAGCAAGCCCGATGACGCACGATGCGTCGCTGGAGGGAATGGGAACGCTGGCGACGCGGTCGTTGATGGAACCGGACAGGAGCTTCCCGTCATGGTCGAACATCCAGCCGCAGATCTCCCCGGCAGCACCGCCTTCCACGAGCGTCATCATTTCGTCCTTGGCCAGGAAGCCGTCGATGCAGAGCGGTCCCTCCGGCCCGAGCTCGCCGATCCCGACGAAGGTGACGTCCGCCTGGGCGCCGAGCGCCAGGGTCGAGCGCACCAGCGCCTGGTCGTGGAGCGTGTCGCGTTCCTCGGCCGAGGAGCACAGCACCGGCAGCGGCATCGGGAAATGCCGCGACTTGATGGCGTCGGCCATCGAGAAGATCACGTTGTAATAGGCGGCCGAGCCGTCCGGGCCGATATTGCCGGTGAGCGAGACGATCCGGTGTTGCGGACACTCCATCGGCGACAGCTGGTCGACGGCCGCCTTCAGCGTCCGGCCGGTGCCCACCGCAAGCACGATCGGGTCGGAGCGCTTCAACCATCGCTCGATTTCCGCAGCCCCGGCTTCGGCAAGCCCCACGGTGGTGGACCCGGCCGCCGGATCGCTCGGCACGACCTCCACCTGGCGCAACCCGTATTTCGCGCGAAGCCCTTCCCCGAGTTCCAGGCAGGCGGCAATCGGATGGTCGAGCCGGACCTTGATCAGCCGCTCGGCCACCGCAAGCGACACGAGGCGCTGCGCCGACTGGCGCGAGATGCCCATGGCCGCAGCGATCTCGTCCTGCGTTCGCCCCGCGACATAATAGAGCCAGCCGGCGCGGGCCGCATCGTCAAGCCGCCCGTGTGAATCGGACCGTTTCGCCATGAGTGCATTTCCTCCGGCGTCGTTGCTGCCATGCTTCGCCGCCACCTGTCAAACGATCGGCGGCGGGCATGACGGCCCGGGCGCGGCGACACCTCCCGGTCAGGCCACCTGCACGAGGTGGCCTGACGACACTTCCCGGTACTCGCGCACGGGCGGGATGTAGTCGACAGGGCGGATCGGGCTCTTGATCTCCTCGATCACCATGTTGCGCTTGATCCCGCGCCGCGATGGGTCGGGGATCGGCACCGCCGCCATCAGCTTCTTCGTATAGGGATGCTGCGGGTTTTCGAAGACGGCGGCGCGCGGGCCGATCTCGACGATCTCTCCGAGATACATGACCGCAACACGGTGACTGACCCGCTCGACGACGGCCATGTCATGGCTGATGAAGAGATAGGCGAGCTTCAGGCTCTGCTGCAGGTCGAGGAGCAGGTTGCAGACCTGCGCCTTGATCGACACGTCGAGCGCCGAAACCGCCTCGTCGGCGACGATGACCTTCGGATCGAGCATCAGGGCCCGGGCAATCGCGATGCGCTGCCGCTGGCCGCCGGAGAACTCGTGCGGGAACCGCCGCATCATGTCGGGCGAAAGCCCGACCTTCACCAGAAGATCGGCGGCCTTCTCGCGCGCCTGGTTCTTCGTCCCGAGCTTGTGCTCCAGATAGGGCTCCATCACGGCCGAACCGATGCTCATGCGCGGATTGAGGCTGGCGAAGGGGTCCTGGAAGACCATCTGGATCGAGCGCCGCATGGCCCGCAGGCTCGTCTTGTCGAGCTGCATGACGTTATAGCCGTCGATCGTGACATTGCCGCTCGTCGGGTTGATCAGCCGCGTGACCGAACGGCCGGTGGTCGATTTTCCGCAGCCCGATTCGCCGACCAGCGCCAGCGTCTCGCCTTCGAACACCTGGAACGACACCTTCTCCACCGCATGGACGGCGCCGCTCTTGCGGCCGAGAAGGCCCGTGTGGATGTCGAAGCGGGTGGTCAGATCGCGGACGTCGAGGATCGGCGTTTTGCCCTTGGCGACCGTATCCGTCACGTCCTGCAGCTCGAACTGCTCGCCGGTGCCGATGTCGATGCTCGGGAACCGCAGCGGCAGCTTGCGGTCGCCCATCGATCCGAGTCTCGGCACTGCCGACAGCAGGGCTCGGGTATAGGGATGCCGGCCACGATGGAAGATCTCCTCGGTCGGCCCGCTTTCGACGCCCTCCCCGCGATACATCACGATCGTCCGGTCGGCGACTTCGGCAACCACGCCCATGTCGTGGGTGATGAAGAGGACGGACATGCCCTCCTCGTCCTGCAGTGTCTTGATGAGATCGAGGATTTGCCCCTGGATCGTCACGTCGAGCGCCGTGGTCGGCTCGTCTGCGATCAGAAGCTTCGGCTTCGATGCGAGCGCCATGGCAATCATCACGCGCTGGCGCATGCCGCCGGAGAACTGGTGCGGATACTCATCGAAGCGGCTCTTGGCGTTGGGGATGCGAACCTTTTCGAGAAGCCGCACGACCTCCGCCCGGGCCTCCGCCTTGCTGATATCCTGATGGACGGTCAGCGCTTCGGCGATCTGCTTGCCGATCGGGAAGATCGGGTTGAGCGAGGTCATCGGCTCCTGGAAGATCATCGAGATCTCGTTGCCGCGCACCTGCCGCATCTGCTCGTCCGGCAGGGTCAGCAGTTCGCGGCCCATCAGCTTGACGCTGCCCTCGATGCGGCTCGACCCCTTCGGCAGCAGGCGCATGATCGACAGCGAGGTGACGCTCTTGCCCGACCCCGATTCGCCGACGATGGCGACCGTCTCCCGCGGCGCGACGTCGAAGGAGATCTTGCGCACCACCGACCGCCACTCGTCCTCCACCCGGAAGGATGTGGTGAGATCGCGGACCGACAGAACCGGTTCGACGGCGGATGCCACCGTTGCGCCCGCCCCTTCCATTGCCGTTTCAGAAAGCGACATGGCATTCTCCCTCTTCAAGGATTGAGACGCTCAGGCGGCAAGCGCCGTTTCGGCCAGCGTGACCCAGTAGCTGATGCCGTAAGGCAGGGCTTCGTCGTTGAAGTCATAGGCGGGGTTGTGGAGGCTCGCGGTATCGCCGTTGCCGATGAAGATGAAGGCGCCCGGCCGGCGCTCCAGCATGTAGGAGAAGTCCTCGGCCCCCATGTGCGGCGCCATCGTCATGTCCACCGCCTTCGGCCCGGCCACCTTTCCGGCCACCGCGGCGGCGAAATCGGTTTCCGAATCATGGTTGAAGGTCACCGGATAGCCGCGGCGATAGTTGACCTCCGCGGCCGCTCCGTGCGCCAGCGCGGTTGCCTGCACCACTTCCTTCAGCCGCTTCTCGGCGAAATCGCGGGTTTCCGGCAGCAGCGTGCGCACCGTGCCCCCCATCTTGACCGTGTCCGGGATGACATTGTTGGCGTCGCCGCCGTGGATCGACGCGACGGTCACCACCAGCGATTTCAGCGGATCGGTCTGACGCGACACGATGGACTGCAGCGCGACCACGATATGGCCCGCGGTCAGTACGGGATCGACGGAGAGATGCGGCTGCGCGGCATGGCTGCCCCGGCCGTTGACGATGATCTCGAAGGTATCGGCCGCCGCCATCACCGATCCCTTGCGGATGGCGAATTCTCCGAGCGGCAGTCCAGGGGAATTGTGCATGCCGTAGACCTGGCTGATCGAATGCTTCTCGATGAAGCCGTCCTCGATCATGGCAAGCGCCCCCGCGCCCCCTTCTTCCGCCGGCTGGAAGATCACCGCGACGGACCCCTTGAAGTTGCGGGTCTCGGCAAGATACTGCGCGGCGCCGAGCAGCATGGCCGTATGCCCGTCGTGGCCGCAGGAATGAGCCTTGCCGGGGGTCTTCGAGGCCCACTGCTTGCCGCTGGTCTCCAAGATCGGCAGGGCATCCATGTCGGCGCGGAAGCCGACCGTCGGGCCATCCCCTTGCCGGCCCTTGATGATCGCCACGACGCCGGTGCGGCCGATGCCGGTTTCGACGATGTCGCAGCCGAAGGACGTCAGCTTGTCCGCGACGAATTTTGCGGTTTCATGCACATCGTACAGAATTTCCGGATGCTCGTGGAGATGACGTCTCCATCCGGCAACTTCCTCCTGCATTTCGGCGGCACGATTGAGCACTGGCATGCGATAACCTCGTTGTTCTTGTTGTCGTTCCCACTCTGGTTGAGCCGATACTGCGCCGCCGCGGAGACATTTTGCAAGCTTCAATTTTCCCGCTTGAACGAAAAATAGGCCTATGCTTAGATGGCCTAAAATTTGGTCAGGCACAACTGGGAGTGCCGGGCTAACTGTGTAACCATCAGCTTCATCTCAAGGAGGACAGGGAAGAAATACTCTGCGAAAACAATGAATTACTAAAATTCAGTTCGTAGATCCTTGGCGCCGCCCGAAGAGAAACTGGCGGCGGGCATACACAACCCTAAACAAGAAATATAAGGGGACAGCAGCATGAAGAAGTTCAAGATCCTGCTTGCAGGAACAGTAGCCTGCATGGCGCTTTCGAGCTCCATGGCATACGCCGAGCGGGGCACTGACGGCGACCTGAAGATCCTGTTCTGGCAGGCCGTATCGACCATGAATCCCTACCTCTCGGGTGGTACCAAGGAGGTTTTTGCCTCGTCGATGGTCATCGAACCGCTGGCGCGCTACGATGAAACGGGTGAACTCGTGCCATGGCTGGTGACCGAGCTTCCAACCCTCGAAAACGGTGGCTTTTCAGAGGACATGCTGAGCCTGACCTGGAAGCTGAAGCCCGATCTCAAGTGGTCGGACGGCACCGACTTCACCGCCGAAGACGTCGTCTTCACCTGGAAGTATTGCACCGACCCCAACGGCGGTTGCGCCCAGGCGGCACAATACGAGGGCATCACCAACGTCGAGGCCGTCGACCCGCTGACGGTGAAGATCACCTTCAGTGAAGCGAAGCCTTACCCCTACAGCGCCTTCGTCGGCGCCCAGTCGCCGGTCATCCAGGCCGCCCAGTTCAAGGATTGCCTCGGCGCCGCCGCTCCGGGATGCACATCGGCCAACTTCGGCCCGATCGGCACCGGCCCGTTTGTCGTCAAGGACTTCAAGCCCAACGACGTGATCACCTTCGAAGCCAACCCGAACTATCGCGATCCGGCCAAGCCGGCCTTCGCCTCGGCCACGCTCAAGGGCGGCGGCGATGCGGCATCCGCGGCCCGCGCCGTTCTCGAAACAGGCGAATACGACTACGCCTGGAACGCCCAGGTCGAACCGGAAGTGCTGGCAGCGATGATGGCCGCCGGCAAGGGCAGGCTGGAGATCTCCTTCGGCACCCAGGTCGAGCGCATCAACCTCAACCACTTCAACGCCGATCCGGCACTGGGTGACAAGCGCTCGACGGCCGAAGCCGGTCCGCATCC
>TARA_R110002051_G_scaffold2913_1_pt1 | contig 16507 bp, 12 predicted proteins | sample TARA_R110002051 | Tara Oceans TARA_R110002051 (sample SAMEA4397023) | marine metagenome | biome: Polar Biome; feature: [MES] marine water layer (ENVO:01000295) within the mesopelagic zone...; material: water (ENVO:00002006), including particulate matter (ENVO:01000060) such as......
ATTGCTTTCAGTTCTTTAATTTTATTGAGGATTCACAGTATACCAGCTGTAAAAAGTTGGTATACTGTTATTTAAGCCTTAAAATAGCATTATAAAATAAGAACATCGTTGTTAAATATGTAGTGCTAAAACCTTAGTTTTTTGAATTCAAAACAGTTCTAATTGTTGGCTAGGGGTTTCGGGCGGCTGTATTTTTTGCCCATGAAACAACTCTATCATTCCAAATTGCTTATCGGTTATTTGCATAATCCCTACTTTACCCTTTTTTGGCAAGGCATATTTGGTACGCCTAATATGTACATAAGCATTTTCTCGGCTAGGACAAAAACGCATGTATATGCTGAACTGAAACATGGTAAAACCATCATTAAGGAGATCCTTTCTAAACCTTGCGGCATGTTTACGCTCAGTTGTTGTTTCTGTTGGCAGATCAAAAAAAACTAATACCCACATGCATCTATATTGGTTAAGACGTTCAAATCTATTTTGGCCCATAACAATTAATTTTTAATGGAGCGCCCCTTATGCACAGCTAAAGCTGTGGGTATAGCAATTTTCTACTGCCACCCTCAAAACATTCGTATAAACTATTGGTAGTACGGGTCATGGCGTTCATTAAAGGGCTTTGCTTGCCTTCTATGATAACGTCCATGGCGGGTATGCCCAACAACTCTTTCTTTAAGTTGGTATTAAGTTCCTCCAGCGGGCAACCTGTTTCAACAATATCATAGACCAACATATCTACATAAGGTCGGTAAGGCTCCATAATATCGTCTGCCAAACAAAAAGCATTATACTTGTTTCTATGAAAAATGCCTACAGAAGGCAATAGACCACTACTACATAAAGCTCTTGCGGTAACCGCCCTAAGTATAGCGTAACCATAATTGAGCAAGTTATTGGGCGCAATACCCTTTTGGTTTCGACTAAAACCATCAATATCAAAGAGGTGTTGAAAATAATGGGCAGCAGCATAGGCTTCATGGTTTTCACCATCGCCACTTTTAACTTCTTTGGCCCACCGTTTTAATTTTAGGGCATTTTTGCCCCGTTGCAACAAATGATTGCCCTGGTTCTCTATTTTTGCCATTACAGTTTGCTGCCATAACTGCTTTTTTAAAGGTACGCTGGCATTTAGTTGATGACGCATACGTTCGGTCTGCTCGGTGTGCCCTACCAAGGGTTGTAAAAAACCATTGGGCATATGCTGTTGATCACAGGTAATTACAGCAGTTTTGTTTTGCACCAATTTCATTAACAACCCATTGGTAACCGTAATCTGCTGGTTTTCTAATACGACATAGCCTAAATCTTCAATAGCCGTAACTTTTTCCTCTTTATGTTCTTCAGGAAAATTGACGACCATTTGTTCATTTTTAGTGCTGAGATAGACAGGATTACCAAAAAATAGGGTGCGTTTGATCATAATACTATGCTTTAGATATATTTCCGAGTCTGTCTACTTTGAGTTTAATGCATCTCTCCTTTATACTTATACCGTCTAGACTCGCTGTTTTTGTATCAAAAGAACCTGTGGTTTTTTGTTTCCTTTCATCATATTTCATATCAACTTCTATTGGGCAAATTGATTTTGATAATGAATTAGGTGTGAAATAACAGGTTACCCCCGAAAAATCATTTACATTATAAACTCTTTGTAATTGGATTTTGCTTAGGTTGCCAAAATCAATTGAATTGTTGTTATCTAGCTCATCTTCAGTTGTAATAAATATAAGGTCTAATGGCGATAGTGTCAATTTATAATCCACTGAAACTTCCTTCCCTCTATTAATAACTGTGTTAGATATAGGTACTAAAGTTCTATTTTCCTTAGGGAATTTTGCGGTATCTTTTTGATGAACTATAACCTTGTCTAATGGTACTGTTTCATAATATTGCCCATCTTCATTCTCATATATGTTAAAATACAAATTAGGTGAACCTTGAGCATATTTCTTAGAATTTATTCCTTTATAGCCTAGGGAAAATCGTCCACTTCCTTTTTCAAATAGACGGACTTTATAAATTGGCTTGTGAGGTTTTCCATTATTAAATTGTTCAATACTTGAATTTAAATCTTCTAAACCTTCTTGAGAAAATGCAAGCTCGCTATTATAAACCACTTTCCCTTTTTTATCGACTTCCTTAAATTTTTCTTGTTTTAAATAATTGACAAGTATTTTTTGAATACCAGTATCTGTGACTTTTTCAATTTTTTTAAGGTCAAAAGACTTGTCAAGTGATTTTCTTGTAGCGAAAGTAAACTTTCCTTTTTCTGCTTTTACCCAAGGTAAATCTACAATTCCAGATATAGTTTCTTCATGTAGGGGTTGTCTAACAGCCCAATTATCTCCATTGGTTTGCTTGCGAAGTTTTTTAACGGCTTTGCCGTTTTTGTCTAGATTTAAATTGCCATTTTCATCTTTATACGACCAAAATTTATTGTTGGCTTTATTGATAACGCGCAAGTTTTGTTTAAAACTAATGACTGTTTTTTCAAGTTGATTTTTAGCCTCGTTTGCAAATCCTTGCCATGGCATTTGAAAAGTTTTGGTATAATAGTCATTTTCGTTTTTAATCAATAACTTATCACGTAAACCGTAATTTTTCTTTTCTGAATTTAAAGCACTCAAATAGTGCCCATGATTTCGTGTACAACAAGCTACCACCAAAGCATCTAAGGCATGATGACGATGGTCTATACGTTTTTTGTTAAAGCCTTTTAGCAATTCATACGGTACAGTTGGTATGCTATTGCCATTGGTGTTTATTGCAGTAAAATCTTTGGTTTGTGTTAATTGGTTCATGCGTTCAAATCGTGGTAAAATAAGTTCGTTCCACTTATCGTTTAAACCCCAATCATTTTTGAGTTTTGAGGTTACCGCACCCGTTACAGGAATTAGGTTTTTTGAAGTGGCTTCCTGCTCACTGTCTTCACGTACAATATTGCTCAATAAGCCTTTAATCAATTTACTTATGTAGCGGCTATCGTTCATTTGTCTATTAATAAATCCTTCGGGAATATCTTCACTTAAAAGATTTATTAGTTTTTGACGGTTATTTTTGAAGTATTGGTTTACATGGGCTTCGTATTCCGAAATACTAAATAATTCATGTCCATTGATAACGTTTCCTCCCTTATTTTTTAAATATTCAAATGCTGTTTTATTGTCCTTATCTTCATTTACGGCGCTTTCGCATATAACTTTATTACTCAATGAGTTATCAAAATAGCGAGACTGAGGTATAATATGTTCTATTTGATATTCATGTGTAAATAGTTTTGATAACGGTATAGGTTTACCGGTATATGGTGAAATATAGTCTTGTTCTAACCACAAACGATAGCGTTGTATTTCCTTTTGGGTTGGGCTATTACTACGTCTAATTTTTGTGATTTCATCTTCACTAACTTTAGAAAAATCTACTTTTGGATTTTGATAAACACCTTCTTCATAGATTTTCAAAATATCTTGTTGACTAGGCGAATAATCTCGTACATCACCCTCAATAGAAGTATCGTTCATTAGATCTTTTAGAACTTCTCTAATGCGATGATTGGTGTTTTCGTTCTCGTTATTTCTTTCAGAAATTCTTTTTCGCTTATCTGCTGGGTTTTTCATTTCACGTCCAAGCTCCACGTGAATCTCAGTGAAAAAATTTGGTTTGCCTTCCCCGTGATGTTTCCATATATCGCGTACCACTCGCAATGTTTCGGTTACCACTTGCTCTACAATAGGATTGCGAAGCGAGTGTTGTTTAAAGTTTTTAAGATAGGTGTCTATATCTTCGGGTGTTTTCCAGTTTTGGATATCACCAACCTCCGAATGCCTTCCATAAACCAAATAAGTTGCTTGATAGGTGTTAAGACCCAGTAAAGGGTTTTTATTCATAAACGGAACAAAACTTTTGACGAGCTGCTTTTTTACATCATCATCACTAACATTTGCAAAAGCTTCTGCTAATTGTTTGTCGCTATTATCCTCAGTTAAGTTAAGCGAATTAACACGTTCCATAATCTCCGAAACACGTTGTTTTACTTTAGCTGAAATATCATTTTCATTCCAATATTTACCTTTACGCATTAAAGGCAACAACTTGTTCAATGCTTTTTTAGAATAGCTGCCATAATCGCTATTAAAAGGTGGGAACTTTATAAAATTAGCTACAAAAGATTCTATATTTAAATGGTGTTTTATGGCGAACTTTTCTAAGGCAGACTTGTATTCGTTAATATCAGAAACTGAATAAATAATGTGCCATAATTGCTCTATTCTAGATACCAATGGGCTGTTCTCTTTATTACCGAGTTGTGTTTTTTCATTTAAAAACGTGTTAATGTCTTTAATTTGTTCCACTTTAGCTAAGCGGGAAATAAACTGGGCCCTGGTTTCGGCAAATGGGTATTTTTTATCTTCAACATAATTCCAACGGTAATAGTCTTTTTGGGTTTTATCGATGAGTTTTATGTCAATTAAATATTTTATAAATTGACTTTGTTCCAGTTCTTTTTTACTCTGTAAAAAGTCAAATAAACTTATCCAAGCCTCTTCGTTTGGTAATAATTGATTGGTTACATCGGTAAGTTCCCCTTTTTCCGTATCTATTTTATTATATATTTTTAAGTTTTGCAACCACTGCCAATTTCTAAACTCTTGAAATAAAGGATGTGATTTTGGTATTACTTTTACAGCTTGTTTAACTTTTGCTTTTTTACCCGTCTCTTTATTGGTTTCGTAGTAAACTCGTTGCTCTAACTGACAACCAGAAATATTAGATTTTTGACTTTTAAGTGGACGTTGATAAAAAATAATATCATCCATAAATAGATAAAGAAAATCCCGATTTTTTATAGCGTTTTTGTGAGCCTCATTTCTTGGGTATAATTCTTCAATACAAGCTTTGTACAACTCATTTGTAAAAAGTTGCGGTTGAAGCTCAATTTGCTTGGTTAATATTTTCTCTAATTCCTCCTTGTAGAATTTACGTTCAATCGTTTTTACAAGTTTACCCCTTATTTTCTGGGTAGGATTTTCAAGTAAAGTTCCATATATGAATTCTCCAACCGTTTTGTTTGTACGTACAATATCCTGTTCGGTTTTCGCCTTTATCGCAGGCCAATCTATTTCCGAATCAACAGCTTTAAATGTTCTTTTTATATCTCCGTTTTTGAGTGTCTTTGTTGTTACTATATATTCTTTTGTTCTATTTATCCAATCTTCGGTTTTTACAATTTGCTTATCATACTTCCAACCGTTATCAAAAATCACATTAAATAATGGTTTTCCTTTAACAGCTTCCCCAGAATCAATTACTTCTCTTACTTTAAGCTGTACAAATTGCTTGTCTTTATCCTCATCAATTTCCTCACCACGCAATTGATAATAACCTCGTTTTTGATTAAAGTTCAAAATCATCCAAGCTAGCTCTTGCTTGGTAACTGGCTGTTTTAGAGCCTTTTTACGTAAATAATAAAGTGTCCAATCATAAGGTATTTTCGTTTCTTTTCCATTGGACATTACATAAAACAACTCAGGTTGCGTAGTTTTAAACTCAGCAACCATTTCGTTAAAAGAGGATTGAAAAATAAACTCATACTTACCCTCTGCATTAAGTTTATAGTTAAGTTTTATTTCTTTTCCTTCGTGAAATTGCCCAAAACGCCTTTCAAAATCAATGTTATCAGCATAATGTTCAGGTAAAAACCCTAGTATATTCAATACACGATGTAAACGTTCTCTACGTAAATTATCACGTTGATATAATCGTCTTGTCCCCCTGTACCCCGTTCTTTCTGCAGTTTGGGAATGTGATTGTCCTGCATCAAATTTTCCTAGAACGTCCGCACTCATTGGAATAATACGAACCCCTAAATCTTTAATTTCTCCTTGCTTTTTCTCAAAATCGTGCTCTATTAAACTCCACCCTATAGAGTTGGTACCTAAATCTAACCCAAGTATTTTTTTCATCCTTACAAATTATACAATGAAAATACAAAGTATCGTAAGAATACTGTTACGGAAACCCGTAATCCATTTTGAAATTTAATTATTACATTTACAGAACTGAAAGCAATTCACAATAAGGATTATTCCGTTGTGAAAACATTTAAGCCGCCTCGACTTCCAATTCGGGGCATTTTTTTTGGAATTAATTTAAATGTAGTGCAGTAAGAAGGCTATAGAGGAAAAACAAAAACAATTTTTTTCGGCAAAATACCGGCATTAAAAGCAAATAAAAATCCCTAACAATCTAATAACAAGATTGTTAGGGATTTACAATGTACTCGAGGCGGGAGTGTCGTTAATTCCTATCAGGCTAGTATTCACATGCCTTTGAAAGGATTGAAATTGGAGTGCAACCGAATCTGCAACCTTTAACATTATTTTATGTTTTTCTATTATAAACTCCAATAAAACACTTGAAATAAAATTTAATTTTTTTGAAAGTCTGATAACCCATTATAGCGGCCCATAATAATTTTTATCTACCACCCTTTTTATATTCTTGCGGTAGCCAGAAATTGGCTTGGCCGCTTCCTGTTTTATTTCATAACCCTTCTCGACATATTTTTTAGCATGAGCCTGCCAATTTTTAATTCTTAAATCTCCCCTTAATTTCCAACCCATCGATTTGTAATAGTTATAAAATTTTTCACCTTCAATTGCAGGCCAATTATTTTCTTTAAAAAAAATTAAAACAGCCAGTTCATTTTTTGGCCTGGCCAGTTTATTTAAGTTTTCTTTTGTTTTATGTTTATAAGAAGGTACCAGATTTTGGCCTGGTTCCGGGACGCTATTGGCCATTTTTTAATACGCAGGTGTCCCAGAGCTTGTACCACTAGTTGTCCCGAATATGGGCATGTTCACTTTTGAACCTCTTGCCGGGTGAAAAGAAGGAAAATAGTTTAGATAGCCCCAATCGTTCAAATCTCTCAAGTAAATATGATAGGTTGTTTTTGACTTGAACTTTGCTTTTTCCATAATGAACTGCCTATTGATGGTAAGCGTCTTTTTGAAGAATTCACGGTTCCATTTATGGAAGAACGCCAGGTATAAGGTGATATGTCCTTGTTTGATTCGCTCGTCGTTATTGAATCTTTCGAAGACGGCATTTAGGTGGGCGATGTAGTTTACTTTTTCCATCGGTTCTTAAGGGTTTCGTTATCACTATTTTTTTCACGATACTGCACTTGCTTTTTCTCTGTGCTATACTTTTTCTCTACAAGCAATGGCTTTTTTTCTGCGACTGATTGTTCGAAAAGCGAATACAACATTGCCGCCGTAGGTTTGGTCTGGGATTTTTCAATATCCTTGAGTATAGCAATCATTCCGTTCATCCGTTTCTTGATAAGTAAGGACATTTTCATTTCTAAGGTTTCCATTCGCGGTCCCATAGATTCTGCAGGAGAAATTCCGTTTTCCTCAAAAAAATCCAACATGAGCATCAAAGTCATGGATTGGGATCTTGACATTTTCTTGCAGAATTTTCGAAACCTTATTGCAACCGAAGTCTTTATGCCAAGCTTCTCGAATCGCTCTTTTTTTAATTCTTCATCCATTTTTTCTGAATTTTTATATTGGTTTTATTGGGCTGTAAGCGTTTTTTCTGAAAATCGATGTCAAATCTCAAAACCTCAAAAAAGGCTAATACTCCCGAAACCCCTATACTCATTGCTGATGGAGAAAAAAATCAAAACGAAACATCGCGCCAGCGTGTTACCCTCTTGCTACTCCATCCCTTCATTTCATTTCAGGGTTTTCATACTCTCTATCTGAAGCTAAAAAGCGAATCGAAAAATACAATCCGGCCATTTTTTTAGCATGGCTTATATCTGTTTTTTGACGCATCCTTAGTGTTCAAAAGAAAACAATGGTATTTATGCAGCTCCTTACCTTATTGAACTACCACAAAATCGAAGCCATATTCAATGGTTCTTTTTGGTGTCAATTAGTTGCCAAAATGACATTTATCCAACTACTTATTATATCCAGAGCGTTTTCCTTTTCTTTTTTGATGGTAGATTGTATTTCTCCGGCATCAGGGTCTTTTATATACTAGCTGATACCAATATCGGTTTTTGAGATGTTCCGATTACTTCTCATAGAGCCTTCGCTGTTACCTTTTCGGTAACCACACCTAAAATTTCGATTGCGTAAGGACTTATAAAAGGGAGTGAACGACCGGTTATGCAGTCCGTCTCAGGCTAAATTTTAATCCTTTGTGCAAGAAAGTGGAAGCTTGTACAAGTGGTTAGCGAACGTGATTCTCAATTTTTACTTGGGAGTGTAGTGTTTTTTTCCAGCGAAGCGGAAAGAAGAAACGAAATGAAAAGTCAAAATTGAGGATGCATTCTATGCCAGATTCTATACAAAATCCACTCATTACAAAGAACTTATTATGATTTATAGTAGACTTACCAAAATTTCAATAAAATGTTATTTTCAATTAAATATTCCTTTCGCCTCTTGATGAATTCTATCAAAATTATCCTTTAGCTCCTTTTCTAAATTCAGTTCAGGCAGAAGTAATTCCCTTTTAATATGTGGTTCTTTAAAACGTACTTTTTTATCCTTCCCGTCTGCAAACACTACAAAATCAAAACAGGAACCAGTCACAGTTAATTCATAGTAAAATTTGGGATGATTATACTAAGCTATAATTCTTTCGTTAGCTATATCCCAAGTGACATAATCAAAACGATTCAAGTAGATTTCGGTTGTTTTTAAAGAACTATGCCCTAACCCTTCACAGATGATAGCAGTAAAAATACCCATGAATTTTGCCATCGAAACCCAAGAATGACGAATTGATTAGGTCTTGAAATTTAGTTCAATCCCAGCGTCTGCTGCAATTATCTTTAGCCTTTCGTTTACCCTTCTCCTTATGGTCTTTTATTTGTCATATTTAGCCGTGCTACCATCATAATGCGTTGGAAACAGAAAATCATAGTCCCTTTTTTTTCTAAGTATTGATTTAGAATTTCCTTCAACTCTGGAGTCAGTTTAACCGATAAAGCATCACCAATTTTGTTTCTTCCATTAATATTCACTCCGCACTAACATTTGATTTTTTGTAAAGCAATTTCTACCTAATGCTTCCGTATCCCATGAAGATTCGGTAAAGGGCCTTCATGAAAATATTAACTAGCAGATCAACGGGTTATTTAAAATATCTAGAATGATTTAACGAAACAGTTCTAACTGACAATGGAAATGCTGTTTTAGTCATAAAACGAGAAGATAAAATGAAAGAGTTGAAATTCGAGAATGTAGAAGATGTTAATAATTCAATTGGTTTATTATAGTTTTCGATATTCTTAATACTATTTGGATTTATTAAATAATTTTTGATTTCCACAATAATTAGTATTTTTTTAATAGCTTTAAAAATCTTTTTTGTATAGGTTATTGTTTTAAGTCTGTTTTAACTTTTAAGTGAACTTTACTTGATAGTTAAATATGGATAGTGGTTAATTATTTTAAATCTATGTCTGTATGTCTAGTCTTAAGACTATAGGTTTTAATTTTTACCATCTCTAACAAAAAGTTAGAGCTTAGAATAATCGTTTAATTGTAATAGTTTGAGCCTCCTTGTTAAGTGCGAGATGGTTTATAAAGATTACCAAAATGGACTACAAAAGCTACAATGACGAAAATATTCTCATAAAGGACTTAATGAAAGGTTCTGAAGGTGCCTTTGGGTATTTATTCAGACACTACCATAAAGAACTTTGTAATTATCTAATGGCCATTTCCGGTGATTCTAGACTAGCCGAGGAAATAGCGCAGCAAGCGTTTGTGAAGATTTGGGAGAAAAGAAAGAAATTAAATATCCAAGAAAATGGACTTAAAAATTATTTTTTTAAAATAGCATACAACCTTTTCATTGATGCAAAGCGTCAAGAGAGTAAGAAATTTAAGCTTTTAGAAAATCTTAAAAAAGAAGCATACATAGAAGTCTTAAAATTTGAATACCAAGAATTTGAAGATAGGCTTAAAATTGTTGAAGCTGAAATTGAAAATTTACCAGATCAATGTAAAAGAGTTTTTATAATGGGAAAAAGTGAAGGTCTTAAATATAGGGAAATTTCTGAAAGACTTAATATTTCAATCAGGACAGTTGAAGTGCATATGTCCAAAGCATTAAGAAGACTGAGAACTCAGCTATCAAGCTTTTTCTAAAGCATTTTGAAAGTCCATTAATTATATATTTTTTACAGAAAATTCCAGATATCAATTATATCTGGAATTTTTTTGTTAAAAAAACAAGTTATGAGTAAGGGTTTTTTAGAAAGTCCACGTCTTTAAATTATAGGGGCTTAATTTTCTCAAATGACCAAGATTGATATTAGAAATATAATTACAAAATACCTTCAACATGAGGCTACTACGGAAGAAATTTCAATTCTTTACGAATGGGTAAATAAAAAAGGTAATCAAGAATTGTTTAAAAAATTGGTTCAGGATGATTTTTTAATCAATTACCGAAATAAATCTTGGGATTCTCAGGAGGCTTTTGAACAATTTTTGAAAAACATTAAGGATAAGGAAGAAATAAAGTACATTCCTTTTTACGCAAGTCGTCAGGTATGGAAATATGCGGCTTCACTTTTAGTTTTAGTTGCCTCTACTACATATTTTATTTTAAATAGAAATATTAATCAGACTAGCATTCAGAAAATTGATTCAGAGGAAATAACACTAGAGCTAGGTAATGGTGAAATTATAAATATCAATCGATATAATGATACCATTATTAATGCAAAAAAGGGGATTGCAAGTATTCATCTTAACAATGGAGTTTTGCGTCATGACATTGAAACAAATTCAAACCCTAAATCACAGTATAATACTTTAAGAATACCTAAAGGTAGAATTTTATCCATAACGCTACAGGATGGTTCAGTTGTCAAGTTGAATTCTGGATCTGAATTAAGATATCCTTCAAGTTTTGCCGGAATGGATAATAGGCAAGTTTATCTAAAAGGCGAAGCATTTTTTGAAATTACTAAAAATCCAAAAAAGCCTTTTGTAGTAAAAACCGAGGAGATGTTCACTCAAGTATATGGTACAGTTTTCAATATATCTGCCTATGAAAATGATGATAAGATTGAAGTTGTATTAGTTGAAGGATCAGTAGGTGTAGGTGGAAAAAATGCTTTTAATGCGGAAACTTTAAAAATGATCAAGCCATTCCAGAAAGTGACAAATTCAAAAGTTTTGTATAACACATATCATATCGAAGATGTTGATGTAACTCCATATATAGCTTGGACAAAAGGTATAGTGGCATTTCAAAATGAACAAATGTCAGGCATAATAAAAAAACTAGAACGACAATTTAATGTCAAAATCATTAATGAGAATGAAATGCTCGGTGAACTTAGGTTTACAGGTATGTTTGATAAGGAAGGGATTGATTTGATATTGAAAACGATACAGACACATACACATTTCACTTACTCTAAAGAAGGAACAATAATAACAATTAAAAAACAATAAGGCCTATGACTTAAAACAATTCCCAACAAAAAAGACACCCATTACTAACTAGACTAAACTAATTATGAAAAAACAGAAAATCAAAAGTAAAGTAGCGTATTTGCTCCGAAATGGACTATACTGCTGCCTATTTTTATCGATGTGTATTAGCTATGCTAATACAAGCGCATGTGCCCAAGGAGATGTGGTTACAGCAAACTTTAAAAATAAAAACCTTGGTTTCGTATTTGAAACAATAACCAACTTAACTGGTCATAAATTTTTTTACGAGGCTTCTGAAGTAGATTTAAACCGTAAGATAAGTATATCTAAGAATAATCTCTGTATTGAGGATTTACTAAAAGAACTGTTTAGGGATACTAATTTGGACTATGAAATACTTTCCAGTCAGATTGTTATAAGGACTAAAAAACCAATTGGTTCTAGTAACCAAATTCCTGAAAAGAATGTAGAAATTCCCAATATTCAGACAAGTTTAAAAGGAACTGTTTATGATGAACAGGGGATTCCTCTTCCAGGGGCCACTATAATAGCAAAAGGAACCACGGTAGGGACAACAACAGATTTTGATGGAAATTTTGAGATAACATTGCCAATTGGTGTAACGGAAATCCAAGTTTCTTACTTGGGGTACAGATCTAAGGAAGTTTATGTATCTGGACAAACATCCATTAAGGTAAGTCTTATTGAAGATGCCGCAGCTTTGGAAGAAGTTGTAGTCGTGGGTTATGGAACTTTAGCTAAAAAAAGGGTTACGGGATCTGTAATTTCAATTACTCCTGAAACAATTGTAGAGGTGCCTTCATTGAGTCCAGAGAGTGCTATAATTGGACAAGTAGCAGGTGTACAAGTTCAAGAAACTTCCGGTGAACCTGGTGCTAGTCCTAATATTCGGGTTAGAGGTTCTGGATCTATTTCTGCGGGTAACGATCCATTATTTGTGATTGACGGAATTCCAATATCTCGAAATCTTACCTCGACAGGTGTTAATGGAGGAATTCCGGGAAGAAGTGCAGCTTTTCAGCCGCCTCCGGTAAACCCGCTTGCAACATTGAACCCAAATGACATAGAGTCTATTCAAGTATTAAAAGATGCTTCAGCATCAGCAATTTATGGTTCTAGAGGAGGAAATGGGGTATTATTAATTACCACTAAGAAAGCATCGGCCACTGAGGAAGGTAGGTTTTCATTTGATTCATTTATCAGTTTGCAAAATGTAGCAAACAAAATTGATTTAATGAACGCACCAGAATTAATCGATTTTACCAGAGATGCAAGGAATAATGATTACTTATCCTCAGTACCTGGAGCTTCAATTAATGATCCAATAGGACCTGGTGAAAGAGGTAACGCTAATTATGAATTACCGGAGTCATTTATTAATTGGAATGGCACTGATACGGATTGGCAAGATGTTATTTTTAAAACCGGTACTGTCAATAATTACAATTTTTCATATGCTTCTCCGATTAGAAATAATACTAGTTTCTTTACGTCTGTAGGATATTACAAGCAAACCGGTATTGTTGAGAAGGCCAAATTTGAGCGTTACAATATGATGTTGAATTTAAATTCTCAGCTAACTGAAAAATTAAATCTAGATTTTAGGGTTGCACCAACAATTACGGAAAATCAAAGAGTGCCTGCCTCAGCGCCATATTTTGCTAGACCACCAGGTGTTATTTATTCAGCTATAGTACATTCTCCTACGGTAGCACCATATAATCCTGACGGTAGTATAAATCAATTGAACAACCAATCTTTTTTGGGTGGAGGGACCACCTCTGCAAGTAATCCTCTTGCGATTATTGAAGGTGTTGATGATAGGATATTTCAATTTCAAACACGGGCATCATTAGGATTGTCCTATGAAATTTTACCGGAACTAACATTTAAGACTTTTGGTGGCACTTATATTAATTTATATAATCAAGACTTTTATAGAGGGAATACATTGTTGTTCAGAGAAGCAACTGCAGGTGAATCGTATGCTCAGGCAACCTCTTCTACTGAAGTTAACTGGCTATGGGAGAATACCTTAAATTGGGAGAAGGAAATGGATGATCATTTTATCAATGCGATTATCGGTTACACGGCCCAAAAAGATAACATCGCTATCAAGCAAGTGAATGCAGATAACTTCCCAGATGACTTGGTAACTACAATCAGTGGAGGTCAGGTGTTTGCTGGAAATTCAGTACAGGAACAATGGACTTTAGCCTCGTCGTTATTTAGATTAAACTACTCATATAAGGATAAGTACTTATTTACAGGTACGATTCGTTCTGACCGTTCGTCAAGGTTTGGTGCCGATAACCAAACTGGATACTTTCCATCATTTTCTGCAGGATGGCGTGTTAACGAAGAAAGTTTCTTACAATCTGTAGATGCTATTTCAGAATTGAAACTTCGATTTAGTTGGGGGGAAACAGGAAATTTTGAAATTCCAAATTATGGAGCTATAGGGCTACTTTCTCCCGATAATTATAACCTTGTAGGAAATGAGGTAAATGGATTAATACAAAGCACTATTCCTAACCCTGACCTAACCTGGGAAAAATCGCAACAAATGAATGTAGGTCTGGAGTTAGGCCTTTTTAGCAATAGAGTATTCTTATTAGCCGATTATTATACGACTACGACTTCTGATCTTTTGCTAAATGTTAGTATTTCTTCAGTTTCTGGATTTCAAACGACACTCCGGAATTTAGGGGAAGTAGAAAACAAGGGATTTGAACTAGCACTAAGTACTAAAAATTTTGTTGGTGATTTTTCTTGGGAAACTGACATGAATTTTTCTACAAACAAAAACGAGGTACTTTCTCTAAACGAAAGTAATGAGCCTATTTTTTCATCTGGTAGTGCAGGTGTAAGACACGTAACTAGAGTGGGTGATCCTATTGGTAGCTATTATGGTTATGTGGTAGATGGCATATATCAAAGTCAAGCAGAAATAGATAGTGCCCCTACAGATACGCAAGCTCCTAATGCTGCCCCAGGGGATTTTAGATTCAAAGATATAAATGATGATGGTGAAATAACGCCAGATGACAGAACAGTTACTGGAAGTTATTTTCCTGAGTTTACTTGGGGTGTCAATAATAGATTTAGATATAAAAATGTTGATTTTAGCTTTTTGATTCAAGGTGTAGAAGGAAATGAAATATTGAACCTTACTTCGCGTCATATGAAAAATGGAGAAGCAAATTTTAACTCTTATGCTATATTCAATGAAAGATGGCGCTCAGTTTCTGAACCTGGGAATGGAAATATACCTAGAGCTGACAGATCATCTGGAAATCATGGAAATAACAATAGACCTTCTTCTTTTCAAGTGGAAGATGGATCTTTTATTCGTCTAAGAAATGTTACACTAGGATATTCTGTTCCTACCAAAAACTTATTAGGGAACAGTATTGATAGACTTAGATTTTACATTACGGGCACTAACCTATTTACAATCACGGATTATTTAGGATATAACCCTGAGGTAAGTAATATTTCTACCAATGCCTTAACTCCTGGAGAAGATTATGGAGCATATCCATTATCAAGATCATTCACAATGGGTGTAAACCTAACTTTTTAATTTAAAACTGTAGAAGATGAAAAAAATAATCATAGTATTTTTAACGATATGTTTCACATCCGCATGCAGTGAGGATTTTACAGACCTGGCTCCAATATCCAACAGGAACGAGGCTGATTTCTTTAATACAGCAGATGATTTCGTGGCCTCTATAAACGCAAGTTATAGTGGTTTACAGGATTTAGGCGTATATAATAGAGCTTATTGGACCATGTTTGAAATGCGGTCAGATAACACGGATCAAGGTCCTGATGCAACTGGTTTAGCTAGACAGTATACGGAAATAAATCAATTTACTGAGAACTCTCTAAATGAACAGATAGATGCAGCATGGAGTGCTTCATACCGAGTAATCGCCAACTGTAATGTTATTCTTGACCGAATAGAAAATGTAGAAGAAATTGACGAAAGTCTAAAAAATAGAATAATAGGCGAAGCAATTTTTCTAAGATCTTTGATGTATTATCATCTAGCTGTTGCCTTTGGTAATATTCCATTGCAACTAACTCCATTTGTTCCCGGGGATGGTCTAACACAGGTTGATGCCACCACTGTTTATAATCAATTGGTGTCAGATTTAGCTACTGCTGAAAGTATTCTACCTGTTTCTTATTCGTCAAATGATTTAGGTAGGGCAACCAAGGGAGCGGCTGCCACCCTTTTAGCGAAAGTTCAGTTAACCCTTGGGAATTCCTCCGAAGCAGAAACTACCTTAAGAAGAATAGTTCAAAACTACAATTATGAATTATTGCCGAGCTACGCCGATTTATGGAGGCCGGCTAATGAAAATAATGAAGAATCTATCTTCGAGGTACAGTTCATTAGTGGGGGAATAGGTCAAGGAGCTGCATTGACTAACGAATTTTCGCCAAGTGGTGACTTACAAACTGGCCAAGGATTTGGACGGAATAGACCAACTATATCTTTGGTTAACGCTTATGAGGAAGGTGACCTTCGTTTGGATCCTTCTTTAGGCACATCTTATATCAATAACGAAGGGGAAGCTGTGGAGTCTCGCCATATTAGAAAATATCAAAGTAATCCACCTACAGAAAATGACTCGGATACTAATTTTGTGGTTTTTAGATATGCAGATGTTCTATTAATGCTTGCTGAAGCCTTAGGGGAATCCCCCGAAAGTTATGACTTGATAAATGAAGTTAGGACCAGAGCGGGATTGGATGATATAGATGCTTCAACCCCAGGTTCTTTCCAAGAAAAATTGCTTAATGAAAGAAGGTTAGAACTTGCGTTCGAAAATCATCGTTGGGCAGACCTGAAAAGGTTCGGAGTTGTAAATGACAGAATAATTGAAGCTGAAGGAGATGTTATTAATACGGGAAATATAAGAGACCTATATTTTATCCCACAAAGGGAAATGGATATTAATACAAATTTTGTTCAAAATTAATTA
>TARA_R110002051_G_scaffold117325_3_pt1 | contig 16498 bp, 12 predicted proteins | sample TARA_R110002051 | Tara Oceans TARA_R110002051 (sample SAMEA4397023) | marine metagenome | biome: Polar Biome; feature: [MES] marine water layer (ENVO:01000295) within the mesopelagic zone...; material: water (ENVO:00002006), including particulate matter (ENVO:01000060) such...
GAGGTGCTGATACTGCATTTCTGTGGCAACGCGCGCCGCCTGGAAGAGGCGTTCGCCGTCCCACGACATACCGTTGAAGAGGGTCGACGTCTCAAGGAACAACGCCTTGTTGGTCGCAGCAGCGTATCCGGCATTGAAGTCATCAAGCGTCGCTGCATCGGTGTCGATCGCCAGCCATTCGTTGACGAAGTTCAGATCTCCCGAGTTCAGGATTGTGACCTTCTGCTGGTCGACCTGCCGATTGTGCTCGGAGTGGAACACGTGGTGGACCGCTGTGAGGCCAATGTTCTCGTTACCGCGACCGTCGCCGGTGATGAAGTGGCGGTCGAGCAATTCGTTGTCGTAGGCGACTTTGCGGCCGCGATAGTCGGTGAGGATCGCATTGCCACTGTCTAGGTCGGAGTCGGCGGCAACGACGACCTCTGCTCCGCCGCCAGAGATCACAGTGCCGGCTTCATCGCGGATTGTCGGGCCGTCGGGGTCGAAGACGGTGCCGGGAACGGCATTGTGTGCAATGTCGTCGAGGAAGGCATTGGCAGTCCGGATGGCGCCAACCGCGAACAAGTCCACGGGCGCATCCGGCGTGCCGGACTCGACGATGTCGTCATCTGTGTTTGGAATGCCATCCAGGCCAAGTCCGACGATGACCTGAGCGAACCCGGTCACCGGATCGCGGATGAATTCGCCATAGGCATCGGTGCGCAGCAACGGCACGGCGAAGACGTCCATGTCGGTGAGTTCGATACCCAGCTTCTGCAGCGCCTGCGCCTTGACGTCGCCCCAGGTCGCCAGGCCACCGTCGGCGCCGCCCAGCAGCTTGCCGGTGGCGATCGGCTTTCCCTCGGCGTCCAAAGCATATTCACGCAGGAACACCTGATGCGACGCGTGCGAGGTATAGGTCTGGTTCTGGTCGACGAAGGGCGTCGTCACGTTGCGCTGCGTCGGCTCCCCATCGGGGCCGATGACGGTCGTCGAACGCGTCAGGACCATGAAGCTGTTGTTGGGCCCGGCTTCGTCGCCTGTGCCCGCGACGCCGTCCGGACCATGCGTCACCAGCGGATCGTCTGCGGCCAGCGGGATGTAGATCGTCCCGTTGCCCCCCTTGGAAATCAGGTCGAGGCCGTGATCGAAGAACTGGCCGAAGAAGGTCATCCAGGCGTTGAATGGGGCAGACAGGCCTTCGTCGGGAGCGATATTGGGGATGTCGAGCGAGCCGTTGTTGAACGTCAGGCCCTTTTCTTCAGCCAGCGCGATCATCGCGGCCTGGGGATTGGAAGCGACGGCCTGCGCCTGCACATATTGCGCTTCTGCAACGGTCAGATCCTCCGCCTCCTGCTGGATGGCGTTAATGAGGCTGGAGGTCAGCGAGGAATCGATATTGTTTACATAGGCAAGCACCGCCGCGTCGAGCGCCGCGTTGGCGTCTTCGAGCGCCGTCGTCGCAGCATCAAGCGCTGCCGATGCCTCGTCCGGCGACAGGTTCAGCGCCATGATCTCGGCCAGATCCGCCATCGGATCCTCCGAGCCGGCGAAGGTCAGCGCCGCCAGGATGGCAGCGGGATTGTTCATCGACATGTCGACCACGAGATTGGAAATGGTGCGCGGGTCGGCATCGGCGACGTTTCCGGTGTGGCCGCCATTGCCACCGGGCACATTCGGGTTGGTCGGCACACCGTTGATGACGCCATAATCGGTGTTGGTGACCACCGGTGCACCGGGACCACCGAACGGCATCTGGTCGCCATCTGCATCATTGATGTAATTCGGCTCGAAAAGCCGCGGCATCGGCTCGCCGGATGCGCCCCACATCTCCCGGCCTTCGACGAGATTGTTGTAGCTGCCATCCACCGTGCGCAACCCGTAGGGTACGTGCGGATCGGGGATCGCCAGGGTGAGGGCAAGGGTCGGGTGGGTGTCCGGGCTGTAGGGTGTTCCCAGCTCATCCATCGTATTGCCGGCGGCATCGACATAGACTTCGCGCAGGTCGACTGCACCCGTCGCCGCATGGGCTGTCGAGTTTGCCTCGGCGATCTTGATCTGGCGCAGGATGAACTGCAGGTCCGCGAGATTAAGAGAAAGAGCACTCATTTTCATTCCCCCCTGAGGTGTGCAACTCGACGGGAAAGCCTCATGCCTCCCGGATTCACTCACATCATGCTAGCGCAACCGAAAGCTGGGGATCAGGCCACAAAGGCTGGCGAACTTCGAGACCAAGGGGCCCTGCCAGGCGAGTCCAAAGCTGCAGCGGATTACAGCCAAAGGTCCGAAAATCATCGGGACCAAAGTCCCTAGCGCCTCGCCTGGTCGCATGGTTCGTTAAGGTGTGGCGCAGCATGTAACGGACACCGCCGCTGATGGGCATATCACTTTGTCCGGACACAGGATTTCGGGCATGCATTCATCCCTCAGGGGATTTTTCAGGGACAGCAGGGCGGCGAGACTTATTCGGCCCGTGAGGACGATGTTTCGCCGTGCCCGGCTGGAGACACAGTTCATCCTCATCGCGTCCATGGTCGTGATGCTGTTGATGGCCGGCTTGGCTATCTGGACGACGCGAAGCATCGAGCAAGCGGTTCTCAGAGGAGCGGGAAGTGTCGGGACCGGTTATCTTCGGACTTTTGTCGGTCCGATGCTCGGCGAAGACGAAATCCGGGCAGGCCGTGCCAGCATTCGTCTGGAGAAGCAACTGGACCTGGTGGTCAGCCATGGGGTGCTTCACCGGCATATCGCCCAGCTGAAGATCTGGAATCCTGACGGGACCCTCTTCTACTCATCGTCTTCCGGAGACACTGCAGAGGGAGAGGGAGAGCTTTTCGCTGAACTGGAGCGGGCATTTGCTGGCGAAGTCGTGGTTTCGAGCACCGCAGAGCCCAAACATTTCTACTCCGGCGACGAGATCGACCAGGGTCTGATCGAAATCTACGCCCCCCTCGTCGAGGACGAGGAGGGCACCGTCAGGCTCGTGGGAGAATTCTACGAAAACCCCGGCTTCCTGCTGGCGGAAATGGCGCAAGCCTGGTGGCGGACAACCTTGTACGTTCTCGCCTTCTCCCTGCCGCTGCTGGGGCTCCTCTATTGCATTGTGCGACGAGGCAGCCTGGTGATCGATCGACAGCATCTCGCCATGTGGGATGGCCTGCGCCGGGCACTCGAACTGGCAAAGCAGAACGAGCGCCTTCGCTACGACGCCGAAAGCACCCGCCGCGAGGCCGGCAAACTCAACGAGAAGGTTCTCGACCAGATCGGATGGGAGCTTCACGACGGCCCGATCCAGACCCTGACGCTGATCGGCCTCTCGCTGAGTGATCTGGTGGCGAACCAGGGACAGGCTGCTGAAATCAGGATCGCGTCGAGTTCGTTGAAGGACCTTGACACGCTGACCCGTGATGTCCTGGAGGAGATAAGGGACCTTTCCGGCGGCCTCATTCTACCCGAACTGGAAGGGCTTTCGCTGAAGGAGGCCATCATGCTCGCGGTGCAGCGTCACAGGGACCTGACGGGCCATCCGGTAGGCGTGCATGGCGACCTTCCCGACCTGTCTATCAATCACCTCAACATCTGCGTCTACCGCTTCGTTCAGGAGGCCCTGATCAATGCCCACCATCACGCCAGGGGCAATCGCCGGCAGGTTCGCTACAAGACACGGGCAGGCAATCTCCTGATTTCCGTCACCGACACGGGGGACGCCCGACCGACGCAGTCGAAGGCCAAGAAGAGGCTGCATCTGGGCACGATCACCCAGCGAAAACGCATCCGCGCCTTCGGCGGCAAGCTTCGCGTCCGACGCGGCAAGAATGGAACGATGGTCTTCGCGAGGCTGCCGCTCGACAATGATCGGTTCGAACCGGGTTCCTAGGGTTGCGCTCAGTTGAGTTGTTGGCGACCGCCATCGTCTGCTCTCTCCGGCAGCAATGTCAGCTTCTGGGCCGCCAGAACCACCTCCAGCCGGTTTCGCACCGCAAGCTTTTGCATCAGCACGCTCATGTAGTGCTTGACGGTCTTCTCGCTGATGCTCAGCCCCGAGGCGATCTCCTTGTTGGTGCTTCCGCGCATCAGATGGCGAACGATCTGAACCTCGCGGTAGCTCAACCGCGCATCGACCCCTGCGGCCTTGCGGGCCTCATCCGACTTCAGGGCCATGATGACTTTGCTGGCAAAGCATGGCGTGATGAACGTTTCCCCCGCACTCGCCGCCTTGATCGCCTGGTAGAGTTCGGAGGCCTGGCTTCCCTTGAGGACATAGCCGGAGACCCCGATCTTCAGTGCCTGCACCGCCATGTCGATGCTCGAAGCAGCCGTGAAGACGACGATGCGGATATCCGCGTGCTTTTCGCTGAGGAGCTGGATGACCGCCATGGGATCGCCCGGCATGCTGAAATCCATGACGATGACGTTCGGCTTCAGGTCCTCTGCTATCCGCAGCGCATCGAGCGCCGTGCCGCCCTGAGCCACGACGGCGAATTCTTCTTTCCCGGAATATATTCCCACCAACCCCTCCAGGAGAATGGGATGGTCGTCGAAGAATGCCAATGATACTTTCATATTCATGCCCCCTTCGATTTATTATTGCCGATATCATTCCATTTTTCTAATTAAAATACATTTCAGGGTTTACAGCCGCGGTTAACGAGCCGGCTTTGCAACTCAAACGGGATATCAGCCAGCGAGATCAGCGCCGTTAAGCTTGAGATATCAACATCTTGAGGGCGAAATCACCAATTGGTCAGGGAAAGCCGTCGTTCTCCGGCTGTTTCCAGCTGGCTGCCAGTGGTGACTTCCTGGAAACGACCTTGAGACTTCAGTTGAGGATCTACAACTGTCGCAAATCATCACTCTCCAAAAGGCCGCGTATTTACCAGTTCGTGAACGACCCGTCGGTGCGACGCAGATGCGGTGGTTCGGAATACTCGAACGGCATCTTCTCCAGCTCCGCCTCGTCCACCTCGATCCCCAACCCGGGCGCGTCCGGCACCACGTAGAAGGCGCCGTCCATTTCGATCTGGCCGGGGAAGAGGGTCGTGTTGTCGAAGCCCCAGTGCTGTTCGGCCGGGCTCTGGCGGCATTCGAGCCAGGCGAAGTTGGCGACCGCCGCGGCGAGATGGACGGATGCGGCGGTACAGACCGGACCAAGCGGATTGTGCGGCATGAGGTCCACATAGTGCGCCTCGCACCAGCCCGCGACCTTCATCGCCTCGGTGAAGCCCCCGACATTGCAGATGTCGATCCGGCAGAACTGCATGATGTCGCGCTCGACATAGGGGAGGAACTGCCATTTCGACGAGAATTCCTCGCCGATGGCAAACGGGACGTCCGTCATGCGGCGCAGGGCTTCATAGGCGGACGGCGTCTCGTCGCGGATCGCCTCCTCGATGAAATCGATGGTGCCCTGCGGCATCTTCTGGCAGAAGGAGGCCGCCTCCGCCACGCTTAGGCGATGGTGATACTCGACGCCGAGCGTTATCGCATGGCCGACCTCCGCGCGGGCCCGGGTGACCCATTCGGCGGTGATCGCGATGGATTCCCGCGGCTCGAAGCGCTCTCTGTTTTCCTGTCCGTCGGCGATGAAGCGCACGCAGTTCCAGCCGGCCTCCTTCAAGAGCACGGTCTGCTCGATCATCGCCTCGCCGGGCTCGGCCGAGGTGGTGGCGAAGGCCGGCACCAGGTCGCGCTGCTTGCCGCCGAGCAGCTGGTAGACCGGCACGCCGAGCGCCTTGCCCTTGATGTCATGAAAGGCGATGTCGAGCGCCGCGATCGCGGCGGCAAGCACCCTGCCGCCCTCGAAATACTGACTGCGGTACATCTCCTGCCACAGCGCCCCGCAGCGCATCGGATCCCGGCCCAGCAGGAACTGCCCATAGTGATCGAGCGCTCCCGCGACCGACTTCTCGCGATAGGACAGGCCGGATTCCCCCCACCCGTGGATGCCGCTGTCGGTCTCGACCTTGACGACGAGCTGGTTACGCACGCCCACTCGCGCGATATACGGCTTGATGGCAGTGATTTTCATGGTGATGTCCAACCAAAAAGGACTGAGCTTTCGAAACTGAGCCGGCAGCCGATCAGAGGGAGTTCAGCGCGATCTACCCTCCAAAATCCGCCCCTTACAGAGCCAGGCCGCTCTTGCGGTCGAACACATGCACCTGTTCGGCGGCGATCGCCGCTTCGAACGGCGCGCCGTAGCGGGCGGGGAAGGCGCCGTCGACCACCGCCGTCACCGCCTCGCCCGCAAGCATGAACACCACATGGGTCTGCGCGCCCGTCGGCTCGACCACCAGCGTCTGGCCGGCCACGACGCTGCCACCGTCTGAAGCACCCGGCACGATGTGCTCCGGGCGCAGGCCGAGTTTCACCGCCTGCCCCCGCTTCACCGCAGAGGAAGGATCGAGCCGGATCACGGTGCCGTCCGTGAGCCGTGCCGCAGGCCCGCCTGCGTCGGCATCCACGTCGGCGTCGAGGAAATTCATCGCCGGAGAACCGATGAAGCCGGCGACGAAGACGTTGACCGGTGCGCGGTAGAGGTCCAGCGGCGTTCCCACCTGCTCGATCCGGCCGCCGTTGAGGACGACGATCCGGTCCGCCAGCGTCATCGCCTCGATCTGGTCATGGGTGACGTAGACGGAGGTGGTGCCGACCTTGTGGTGCAGCGTCTTGATTTCGGTGCGCATCTGCACCCGAAGCTTGGCGTCGAGGTTGGAGAGCGGTTCGTCGAACAGGAAGACGGCCGGATCGCGGACGACGGCCCGCCCCATGGCAACACGCTGGCGCTGGCCGCCGGACAGCTGGCTCGGCTTGCGCTCGAGGAGTTCGTCGAGTGCCAGCATGCGCGCCGCTTCGCCCACCCGGCGCTCGATATCCGGCTTGGCGACGCCGGAGAGCTTCAGGTTGAAGCCCATGTTTTCCGCCACCGTCATGTGCGGATAAAGCGCATAGGACTGGAACACCATGGCGATGTTGCGCTCGCGCGGGGTAAGCGGATTGACCACCGTGCCGCCGATGAAGATCTCGCCGTCGGAAATCTCCTCCAGCCCGGCGATCATGCGCAACAGGGTCGACTTGCCGCAACCGGACGGCCCGACCAGGGCGATGAACTCGCCGTCGTCGATCGCCAGCGACACGCCGTGGATGACCTCCACCGCGCCATAGGCCTTGCGGACGTCTCTCAGTTCGACAGATGCCATCTCATTCTCCGTATCACGACTTGACTGCGCCAGCCGTCAGGCCTGCGATGATGTGTTTCTGGGCAAGGAAGAAGACGATGACCGTCGGCAGGATGGTCAGCGTGATGAAGGCGAGCACCAGCTGCCATTCGGTGCCGAACTCGCCGCGGTAGACCATGATGCCGAGCGGCCATGGATATTTCGTCTCGGTGTTCAGCATGATCAGCGGCAGGATGTAGCTGTTCCAGCTGTTGACGAAGGTGACGATGCTGACGGTGGCAACGATCGGTCGCGACAATGGCAGCGACACGTACCAGAAGAAGCGGATATAGCCGCAGCCATCGACGAAGGCCGCCTGGAACAGCTCCTCCGGCAGGTTGCGGAAATAGTTGCGAAACAGCAGGATGCTCATACCGAGCCCGAAGGCCACCTGCGGCAGGATCACGCCCCAGTAGGAATCGAGCAGGCCGAGGTCGCGGATGCGGATGAAGAGCGGCAGGATCGCCGTCGCCACCGGAAACATCAGCCCGATCAGGAAATAGTTCATCAGGTGGCCGGAACCGAAGAAGCGCACATGGGCGAAGGTGAAGGCCGCCATGGCCGACGCCACCACCGTCAGGAACACAGTCATCACCGCAATGAACAGCGAATTGGCCATCTGCCGCCAGTAGCGTTCGCCAAACAGGATATCGGTGTAGTTGGACCACACCCAGTCGGAGGGCAGTCCGAAGGGGCTGGTGCGCAGGTCGCCGAGCGACTTGAAGCCGCCCAGTGCCGTGGTGACGAGCGGCACCAGCACGAGAGCCGCGACCAGCGACAGCGAGACGTAGAGATAGAGGCGGGTTGCCGCCGTCATGCGGACTTGCGTTGTCGTATCAGTCATGGCGCATGAAGATCCGTTTGTAGCCGAAGGCGAGCGTGATGCAGATGACGAAGAGCACGACGCCGACGGCGCTGCCGAGCCCCACCTGCATGCGGGTGACGCCGTAGGTGTAGAGGAAGGTGACCATGGTCTGCGTCGAGTTCGACGGCCCGCCGCCGGTCAGCGGCATGATCAGGTCGAAGAGCTGCAGCGATCCGATGATGGCGAAGAACACCGACAGCCGGACCGTCGAGCCGAGAAGCGGCAGCGTCACGTAGCGGAATTTCTGCCAGCCGGTCGCGCCGTCGATCTCGGCCGCCTCCAGCACGCTCTTGTCGACCGCCTGCAAGCCGGCGATGAACAGCATCATGTGGAAGCCGAAATACTTCCAGACGATCACGGCGAGCACGGCATAGATGGCGAGATCGCGGTCGGCGAGGACATAAGGCGTGGCGACACCGAAGAAGCCGGCAACCGCTGCAAACAGGCCGTAGTCGCCATCGTAAACGAAACGCCAGATCAGGCCGGCCGCGACGTCCGCCAGCACGTAGGGCAGGAAGAAGATCAGCCGGAAGGCGACGACGCCGGCGATCTTGTGGGCGAGCATCGTCGCCAGCCAGATGGCGAGCGGGATCTGCAACAGCAGCGAGATGACGATGATCAGCCCGTTGTTGATCAGGGCCTGGGAAAAGGCACCGTTGTTGAAGAGAACGGTGAAGTTGCGGATGCCGACGAATTCCGTCGGCGTACCGTAGCCGTTCCAGCGGTACAGGCTGTACCAGGCGGCCTCGCCCATCGGCAGGATGACGAACAGCGTGAAAAGCAGGAGCGCCGGTGGAAGAAACAGCACCAGGACGGGAAGCCGGCCGCGTGCCGTCGGGCTCTTGTAACGGACCTTGGGTCCGGTCACACCTTGGGTTGCCACTGCCGCGGCAGTCATGTCGGTCATGCCTTGCTTTCCTCCCTGCAAAGCCGGCTGCATCGCATGCCGCCGGCGCAAGCGCCGACGGCAGTGTTGCGAACGGAAACTACTCGAGTTCGCGTGCGTCCTGGATCATCTGCGCGCCCTCCTCCGGCGACATCTGTCCTGCGAGGATCTCGACCGAGACATCGTTGACGACGCGCCCGACCGACGGCCCGAGATCCTGGTCGAAGAAGTTCTGGTGCCATGTGGACGCGGCAAGCTGGTCCGCCGCCTCACGCATCAGCGGGTTTTTCAACCCCTCTTCCGCACCGGTGGCTGCAGGGATGATCATCCCGGCGGCGGCCATCTTCTGCTCCTGTTCCGGGCTCGTGAAGAACCGCAGGAAATCGACGGCGGCAGGCGATGCGTTCTTGGTGACGGCCCAGCCGTTGAGACCGCCGAGCGTGTCGGTGACCTTGCCGGCCCCACCTTCGACCACCGGGAACGGGAAGCGTCCGATGTTCTCCGGCGCCAGACCCTTGCCGTCGCCGGCATTGGTGCGCTGGTTGGCTTCGGTATGCTCGAAACCGAGCAGCATGGCAGCCCTGCCATCGCCGAAGACGCCGAGCGTCTGCGGCCAGGAGGCACCGAGATAGCCGCCCTGGAAGGGCTCCAGCTTGCCGAGTTCGGCGAGCTGTTCGCCGGCCTTGATGATGGCCGGATCAAGGAAGCCCTCGCCCTCGTTGTTCTTGGCGTTTTCGAAGACCTCCTGGCCGCCGTTGCGCATCACCAGATAGCTCCAGTAGAAGTGCAGCGGCCACTTGTCGCCGCCGCCGCCGGCGATCGGCGTGATGCCGGCTTCCTTCAGCGTCGTCACCGCCGCGAGGAAGTCATCCCAGGTCTTGATGTCGTCGGCATTGAGGCCGGCCTTCTGGAACAGCTCCTTGTTGTAGTAGAAGCTGATCGTGCCCATGCGATAGGGAACCGCATAGACCTTGCCGTCATAGGTCAGCCCGTTCAGCGCCGCCGGCTTGTAGTCCTTGGCCCAGGCGCCGCCATCGGCATTCATCGGCTCGGTCAGATCCATCAGCGCGCCGGTCTGCGACTGCTGGCGCAGCACGCCGCCGCCCCAGCTGTAGAAGAAGTCCGGGGCTGCATCGGACTGCAGCAGCGTCGGCAGCTTCGCCTTGAAGGCCTCGTTCTCCAGGAACTGCAGCTGGACGTCGACGTCCGGATGCTCCTGCTCGTAAGCCGCGGCGATTTCCTCCCAGACCTCGATATAGGCCGGAACCGTCTCGACATGCATCCACTTCACGACCGTCTGCGCCGAAGCGAGGCCTGCCCCGCCGCTGACAGCAAGGGCTGTTAAAGCGCCCAGATTTATGAAACGTTTGGCGCGCGTCAGCGCCATCCTCTGGTCTTGCGTCATCCTGTTCTCCTCCCAAGGTGCGCATTTATTCCCTGACACGTACAAAATCAGGCGAAGAATACGCTCCTGTCAACTGGGAAATGATAAATTCTGCGAGAACGCATTGACACACCGCGATTTCTTTCGTCTATTTTGTCCGGATACCGAAGATAATACATGGGCGAGCGCGCACACTGCGATGAAAACTGCCGATCCGGAACTGATGCGCGCCATCAATCGCTTCACCGTGCTGGATACCATCCGGCGCCACGGCCCTATTTCCCGGGTCGAGATCAGCGAACGCTCGCAGCTTTCAACGACGACAGTCTCGGCCATTACCGGTTCGCTGCTGGATGACGGACTTATTCTGACCCGGCACGAGGGTGACATCCGCAATGCCGCGGCCCGCGGCCGGCCGCGGGTGATGCTGGAGTTGAATCCCGACGCGGCCCGCGTCGTCGGCGCCAAGATCGCCGCCAACCACATGGTCTTCGTGGTCAGCAACTTCTGCGGCGAGGTGATCTCAACGCTGTCGCTGCCGATCAGGGTCAACCGCCAGCCGATCGGCGTCATCGCCGACCTGGTGGAGGACGGCATCCGCCGCTGCGTCGTCGATGCCGGGCTTGGCCTGCAGGAGATTTCCACGGTCTGCATCGGATTTCCAGGGGTGGTCGAGCACCGCACCGGGCGCGTTCGTTCGAGCCCCATCGTCAGCGAGCCGGACATCGACTTTGCCCGCGAGATGACCGACCGGCTGAACGTCGCGACGATCGTCGAAAGCGATGCGCATGCCATCACGCTTGCCCATCACTGGTTCGGCAAGGGACGTGATCTCGACGACATGGTTCTGGTCTCGCTGGAGCACAGCCTGGGCCTGGGCGTGCTGCATGGTGGCCAACTCTTCCGCGGCGCTGGCGGCCTCAGCCACAATCTCGGCGACTTGATGATGGGAATTGGCCTGCCGGAAACGGTCCGGCTCTCCGCTCTTGCCGGGGAAGCGGCAATTCTGGGAGAACAGACGCAGCAGGGCAGGTTTGCGGATGCCGTCCGTCTGGGACGGGGCATGGCGCTTGCCGAAACCCTCATTGCGGCGGAGGACAACGCGCTGATCGTGGCCGCAACCCGCGCCGGAGAGGCCGTCGGCATCGCAGTCGCCAATATCGTCACCCTCTTCGGTCCACCGCGCGTGATCATCGTCGGCTCGAGCCTCTCGCTCGGCGAGCTGTTCTTGAAAACCCTGTCTGACTCCTACAGGTCCGCGATCCCCTCTTCGATCCGCGAGATCGCCGAACTGGTCTTCGACCCGTCGCCGGACGAGATGTGGGCGCAAGGGGCGGCGGTCGTGGCACTCTGCGAGCTCTACGAGTCCCCATGGGGCACTACCGGGCCGGCTCCGGCGCCGCAGCCGGCAAGCGGCTGACGTTTTTTTTGAAAAGCAATCTGGGAGGATTCATGAACAAGGTAGGTATCGGCATCATCGGCTGCGGGAACATCTCGGCGGCCTACCTGAAGGCTATGGCCTCCTTCGCCATTCTCGACATCAAGGGCGTGGCCGATCTCAACCGGGAACTTGCCGAGCAGCGCGCCGCCGAATTCGGCCTGAGGGCACGAACCGTCGAGGAGCTGCTCGCCGATCCCGCCATCGAGATCATCGTCAACCTGACGGTGCCGAAAGCCCATGTCGCGGTCGCGATGCAGGCCCTCGATGCCGGAAAGCACACCTATTCGGAAAAGCCGCTGGGGATCAATTTCAAGGAGGGCCAGGCCCTGGCCGAAGCGGCCAAGGTGAAGGGTCTTCGCATCGGTGCCGCCCCCGACACCTTCCTCGGCGGCTCGCACCAGACGGCCCGTGCGCTGATCGATTCGGGCGTGCTCGGCATGCCGGTCGGGGGCACCGCCACCTTCATGTGCCCCGGACACGAACGCTGGCATCCCAATCCCGATTTCTACTATGAAGTCGGCGGTGGGCCGATGCTCGACATGGGACCCTATTACATCACCGACCTCGTCAACCTGCTCGGCCCGGTATCCCAGGTGGCGGGTTTTGCGATCTCTCCCCGCAGCGAGCGCCTGATCACCAGCCAGCCGCGCAACGGCGAGCGTATCCCTGTCCATATCGCCACACATGTCGCGGGCGTCATGGCCTTCGACTGTGGTGCCGTCGTGCAGATCGGCATGAGCTTCGACGTGGCCGGCCACAAACACGTGCCGCTGGAACTCTACGGCACCGAAGGAAGCCTGATCGTTCCCGATCCGAACCACTTCGGCGGTCAGGTCGAGCTCCTGAAGAAGGGCGGCAGCTTCGAGCCGCAGGAAACGACGCAGCCTTATGCCGACGGCAACTACCGCTCGATCGGCGTCGCCGACATGGCGCATGCGATCCGCTCGGGCCGGCCGCACCGCGCCAATGGCGATCTGGCCCTGCACGTGCTGGAGGTGATGGAAGCCTTCCAGCACGCCGCCGACAGCGGCACCACCATCAAGATCAACACGAAGACCGAGCGACCGGCGCCCTTGTCGGCATCGCTGAGCGACGGCCAGCTGGCCGCCTGACACTGGAAAAATCACATTGGGAGGACTGAAAATGCGTGAAGCCCTGATCGTCTGGGGTGGCTGGAGCGGCCACGAACCGGAACAATGCGCCGAGGTCATCAAGGACATGCTCCAGCAGGACGGCTTCAAGGTCTATGTCGAGCGCAGCACCGAGGCCTTCGCCGATCCGTCGATCCACGATCTCTCGCTGATCGTGCCGATCATGACGATGTCGAAGATCGAGAAGGAAGAGGCCAAGAACCTCGCCACCGCGATCGAGAACGGCGTCGGCCTTGCCGGCTACCACGGCGGCGCCGGCGACGCGTTCCGCGAATGCGTCGAATATCAGTTCATCGTCGGCGGCCAGTGGGTCGCCCATCCGGGCAACATCATCGACTATACCGTCAACATCACCAGGCCCGACGACCCGCTGATGGAGGGGATCTCCGATTTCCCCTACCACTCGGAACAGTACTACATGCATGTCGATCCCTCGAACGAGGTGCTGGCGACGACGACCTTCACCGGCGAACACGCCTGGTGGATCGACGGCGTCGTTATGCCGGTCGTCTGGAAGCGCCGTTACGGCAAAGGCCGCGTCTTCTATTCCTCGCTCGGCCACGTGGCGCAGGAATTCGAGGTTCCGCAGATGCGCGAGATCTACCGTCGTGGTGCGAACTGGGCGGCACGCTGAATTCTATCGCATCGTTGAAGCATGACCAGCGCGTGCGATATTGAAAAGGGACTGCGCGCAGCGCCTCATGCGTCTTCGACCGAACCGATGGGGAACAGACAAGCATCATTTCAGTGCCATCAACGTTGGCAGGCGCAGTTCTCTTCTCGACCGTATCCAGCGTTTCGCCATTTCTGGATCAATTAGGCAAAACTCTCAAATTGACAGACACAATGGTAAAGGCACGAGGATCTCCCGGCCAAGGTCCTTGACAAAGCCGCCCGCGACCCCGGCAGGATGACCTTCTAGTGAGCGCTCACCCTGTCGCGTGTCGTTTCATCCGATAGCTTCAGCGCATAGTCGATTGCGTCCAGCAGGCTGGTGGCCTGCGCCTTGCCGGTGCCGGCGATATCGAAGGCGGTGCCGTGATCGACGGACGTCCGGATGATCGGCAAGCCGAGCGTGACGTTGACGCCGCTGAGTGCCGTCCATTCGCCCGTGACCGTATCGACGCCGAAGCCGAGCAGCTTGACGGGAATATGGCCCTGGTCGTGATACATGGCGATGACCGCATCGTACTGGCCGGCCCGCATCTTGACGAAGACCGTATCGCCCGGAATGGGGCCGTCCACATGCAGGCCCCGCTCTCGATACTGCTCGACCAGCGGCGCGGTGATGTCGATGTCGTGGCGGCCGAAGATGCCGCCTTCACCCGCATGCGGATTAAGCGCGGCGACCGCAATGCGTGGGTCGGCGATACCGAGATCCTTCAATGCCTTATGCGTCAGACCGATGACGCGAGCGATGCGCTCCGCCGTCGCCTTCTTCGGCACGTCTTCCAGCGCACAGTGGGTCGTGACGTGGCTCACGCGGAAATTTTCATGCGCCAGCATCATCACGCTGTCTCGAACGCCCGTGAAGTGAGCCAGCATCTCCGTATGGCCCGCATAATTGTGGCCGGCGAGATGGAGCGCTTCCTTGTTGAGCGGCGCGGTCACCACGGCGGCCACCGTCCCGGCAAGCGTCAGATCAACGGCCATCTGCAGCGCCTCGAAAGCCTGCTGGCCGCAGACTGCGGAAACCTTGCCGATGTCGGGTGGAATCGCGAGCGCGGTTGTCGCAACGATCGCAGCGCTCGGACCATCTCCGATCCGGTTACGGCCAATGACCGGCGGACACGCCATGCCGAGCTGGTTGGCGGCGCGTTGCAGCGTGCCTGCATCGCCCACGAGAAGGAGGCGAAGCTCTCCGTTTGCCAGTCTCTCGGCCAGGGCATTGACGGCCTTGATCGATATTTCCGGCCCGATGCCAGCCGGATCGCCGATGGTGATGGCAAGGGTCTTCGGGTTCATGGCGCTGCTTTCGTCGCTGACAGGATCTTGGCAGTCCGGCGATAGGGAACCAACGGCCGGGCGGTCCGGGCCGGACTGTTCAACCACATTACGTCATTTTCTACCATCTTCAATCAAAGACGTGAGCGAATTTGCAATGTTATGAACTTTGTTGGTATGCTCGCGGTCTGCCTCAGGGTCGCCGCACCCCTTGCAGGGCATCAACGAATGGACCGCCGGACCCATGCTGCAAGCCCAGAGACGCGCCAGAATCATCGAACTGCTGCGCACCGAACATGCCGTCTCGATGCACGACATTGTCGATGTCGTCGGCATATCCATTTCAACGGCGCGCCGGGATGTCGATTATCTCTGCGAGGCTGGCCTGCTCGTGCGCACGCACGGCGGTGCCATGCTGGAAGCCTCGGGGCTGAAGACACTGGAACCGGCACCAGAAATCGCCCTCGCTATCGCGAGCCGGGAAAAGCTGGCGATCGGCCGCTGGGCGGCAAGCCTTATACAGCCCGGCCACACGGTGATCTTCGACAGCGGCACCACGACGGGAGCGGCCGCCCTAGCCGCCCGGGATCGCAACATCCCCTTTACCGCGGTGACCAACGACCTCACCATCGGCGCTATCCTCGCCGGCAGCGGCATCATTCACACGACAGTCACGGGCGGCCAGGTGCGTCCGGGCTCCGCCACCTTGATGGGAGCAACCGCCGTGCAGATGATGGGTCGCCTTCGGGCCGACCTGGCCTTCGTCGGCACCCACGCCCTGACGCAGGAGACCTTGTCGGATACGTCTACGGAGCTTGCGGACATCAAGAGCACGATCCTCCACGCGGCCGAACGCATTATCCTCCTTGCCGACAGCGGCAAGTTCTTCAGCACCGCCTTCTGCACATTCGGGCGGCTGGCGGATGTGCATCTGATCGTAACCGACGACAGATTGCCGGAGGAGCATGGGGCAGCCATCCGCGGGAGGGGCATCCCGCTTGAAATCGTTCCATCATCGCCCTTGGATAAACGGGTGCGCCCATGACCGGATTGCGGCTGTTGGCAGACGACCTGACCGGTGCACTCGACAGCGGCTGCGCGTTTGCCGCGCCCGACACGCCGGTGCATATCGCGCTGCCCGACCGCCCCCTTCCGGCGGGGAACCGCCTGGCGGTGAGCACCGAAACGCGCGACATGCCTGTGTCCGATGCCGTCGCGCGTGTCTTCAAGGCGATGGCGGACCTGGCGTGCGAGGATCCGGCGATCCTCTGGTTCAAGAAGATCGACAGCGTCCTGCGCGGTCATCCGTTTGCCGAAACGAAGGCGGCGTTGGAGGCTGGCAATTTCTCCCATTGCATCTTCGCACCAGCCTATCCCGACATGGGGCGGATCACCGTTGGAACGCAGCAGTTCGTGACCGGAAGGTCCGGCCCGCCGCAGCCGGTCGGGGCCGATTTCCGACATGCCTTCGGATCGGTTGCACAGTCTTCTGTCGCCGCAACGGTGACGATGACATTCGTTGAAGCCGACAGCCAAAACCTTCTGCAACAGCGCGCCCTTGCCGCTGCATCCTCAGCCAAGGGAAAGATGCTCTGGGTCGGCACCGGGGGCCTTGCGGCTGCCCTTGCGCC
>TARA_R110002051_G_scaffold68059_2_pt1 | contig 16495 bp, 13 predicted proteins | sample TARA_R110002051 | Tara Oceans TARA_R110002051 (sample SAMEA4397023) | marine metagenome | biome: Polar Biome; feature: [MES] marine water layer (ENVO:01000295) within the mesopelagic zone...; material: water (ENVO:00002006), including particulate matter (ENVO:01000060) such as......
GAACCAAACGGCGCAGTTTCGGCAATGTGATCGGCCATGCCAAGGGCGTCTCCGATCCCTCTTCCCTGTCGTCTTGGACCGCCGAGGCCTTTGATCATGCGCTGGACTGGAAGCGCGTGGCCAAGCTGATGGAGATGTGGGGCGGTAAGGTGATTTTAAAGGGCATTCTGGACGTGGAAGACGCCAAGATGGCTGCAAAACTGGGCGCGGATGCGATTGTTGTGTCGAACCACGGGGGCCGTCAGTTGGACGGGGCTCTGTCGTCGATCCGCATGTTGCCTGCAATTCTGGATGCCGTGGGCGACAAGGTCGAGGTCCATATGGACAGCGGGATCAGGTCGGGTCAGGATGTGCTTAAGGCGCTTAGTTTGGGGGCCAAGGGCACCTATATTGGCCGCGCATATATCAACGGATTGGGCGCGATGGGAGAAGCAGGCGTGACCAAGGCGCTGGATATCATTCACAAGGAGTTGGACACCACGATGGCCTTGTGTGGTAGGCGTGATGTGACCACGCTCAATAGAGACAACCTGCTGATCCCGAAGAATTTTGCAGGTGACTGGGTTTAGGATTTACCGTCCGCGCGGGGCATTTTTCCGACGCTGACAGCCAGCGGCACGACGATCAAGATCAGTGCGGCCACGGCGCCAAAAGCAAAGCGGAGCCCGAATGCTTGGGATACTTGTCCCATCAGGACAGGTGCCAAGAAGAAGCCGGAAAAGCCCAGCGCGGCGACTTTGCTGATCGCTTCTGTGCGCAGGTGGGGTTTGACAATCCGCCCGACCAGCGCCAGCCCAAGAGGCCCGATCACCGAAACCCCGAGCCCCAAGATGCCAAAGCCAACATAGGCCATCATCGGGGATGGGGCCAAGGCCGCGATCAGCGCCCCGATCGATGAAAGGGTTGCGGCACTGACCAGCACGGTGACTTCGCGCACATGGGCAGAGATTGCCTGTCCCGAAAACCGCCCGAAGGCCATGGTAAAGCCGAGCATCGCAGGGCCAAGCGCACCTTCGGCCGCACCGCCGCCGAGCGTGCGCTCGATGTGCAAGGCGGACCATGTTTCAACGCTGGCCTCTGACATGAAGGCCACAAGCACGATGAACCCAGCCATCAAAATAGGCCAGAGCGGGTAGCGCCCCGAGGCGTCGTCATCAGCCACCACAACAGTGACATCCATGCGCAAGAACGGCGCCATTAGGAGCGAGACCGCGCCAAAGCCCGCAAAGACCAGAACTGGGGTGACATCGGCCTCGCGTGCCAGCCCTGTGAGCGTGGCGGCAGCGGCGTAAGCCAAGGAAAACATAGCGTGATTGGCATTCATGAGGGGTCGGTCATGTTTCGCCTCGAGTTCTGAGACGCGCGCGTTCATCACTACGTCAAGCAGCCCCGAAGCCATGCCCACCAGCCCCATTGCCAGCGCGAAAATCGCGGGAACGGCGACCTGTGCCGGCAACAACCAGACCAGCGCCAGCACCACAACGCCCGCCTGCATCGCGCGGGGCCCGAGGATTTTATCGGCCTTGGGTGCGAGCCACATTGACGACACCAGCCCCGTCGCAGAGCCAAGCAACAGCAGTCCAAAGAGCGCGTCATTGGCCCCGAGCTGTGCTTTGATCACGGGCACATAGGCGGCAAAGCAACCCCAGAATAGCCCGACAACCACAAAGGCGGCGGCAGGGCGGCGAGAGACGGAAAGGGCAGATATAACTGACATGGCGCCAGTGCTGTCGGAAAAGTTTTCCCAAAGCAAGTTTCAAAGTGGGGGTTTGGAAAAATCGGAGCCTTCGGGCATGCATTGGCCTGCAAACAGATCGGGGCCGCGCTGATTGAGCGCAGCCCCGACATTGTTTCGGTTGGCTTTGTTTAAGTTTCGAAACTGCGCGGGGCGACGACCTGTTCCATCAGGGTATTGTCCCATTCCCCTTCGACCACGAAGTGCGCAAGTGCGCCCAACAGAACCGCTTCGATCAGATTGTGGTTCACATAGGCGTAAACGCCCGGCTGCTCGAAGGTATACATCGCGGCCATCGCGGTGCCACCGCGCACGAACCATGTCTCGACATCTGTCAAAGGCGGCACAGAGAAGGATGTTTCCCAAACATAATTGCCGTGCCCACCGATCAAGTGTGGCCGAGAATCCCGGTTCGCCTGATTGTGGACCATCAGAACGGTTTCACCGACTTTGAATTTCAGGGCGTTATCACCTGTCAGGGCCCCAACGGCGCCGTTAAATACGCTGTGTGTCGGGGTCAGTGTGCGCATCGCGTCAAGGCTGTCGACATAGTCTTCGCCTGCAACCTCGTAGTCGATGTAGTCGCCGAATTCGTCTTTGGGCAGATAGTAGTCCTGCTCGCCGATATAGGCGATGCTATCGTATTTTAGCGCATTGCCGTTTGCATCTTTCAGCCCATCGCGGGGCAAAACCATGACCGCGCCATTCATCCCGTGTACAACGTGGTAGGGGATCATCGCGCCGCCGGGTGCGCAGTGATATGTAAAGCAGCCTGCTTTTGTGGCTTTCCAGCGCAGCACGGTTTCTTCGCCCGGAAAGATATGGGTTAAACCGCCGCCGCCAAGCGCACCGGTGGATGCGTGGAAGTCGATGTTATGTTCCAGCTGGCTTTCGATCGGGTTGCGCAGGGTCAATTCGATCATGTCGCCTTGGTGGCAGATGATCAGTGGCGCAGGGACCGAGCCGTTGAATGTCAGCGCCCAGATGGTTGCACCTGTGTCCTCGTCAACGACCATCTTGCGTTCGGTGGTGACCAATGTGATCTCGATAATCTTTGGTCCGCCTGTCGCGACCTGTTCGTGTGCGGGCGCAAAGGGCGGTGCGACCAGTTCTTGTTTCACGCGGGTGTAACCGGACAGGTCGGCGGGTGCGGCTTGGGCCTTAGTCAACTCTTCATCGACTTGGGTAAAGTAGGTCATTGGCGCGGCTTTTGGCGCTGGCGCGCGGCGGGGACCTGCGAGACCTGCGGTGCCTGTCATTGCTGCGGCACCCGCAAGAACCGATCCGCGCAGAACATTGCGGCGGCTGGTTGGCATGAGGCCGGGGTTTACAATCTTGGTCATTTTCTTCTCCTTTGGAGATTGGGCGCGAGGCCGAAAGCGGCGCTGCGCAAATTCGTGGAAGGGTCTGTGGTTTACAGGCCGGTCAGTTGGTCCTCGAAACGCGTGAGCGCGTTTTTGGGGATACGACCTTCGAGGAATTCAGCGGGTACTTCGGCGATGTCGCCAACAGCGATCATCATCACCATGCCCATCGCGTAGTGCGGTTTGCAGCGGATCGCGTAGAGCCCGGGCACGTCAAAAGTTGCGGCCACGTCTTTGTTCATTTTGCCCGAAAATTCGGCGGCACCTTCGGGCATCATTTCGGGGATGGATTCCGCGTTGTGACTGCGATCGGTCGCGATGAAGTTCACGGTGTCGCCAACGGCGATCCGCAAGAACCCCGGCTCAAATACCATCATGCCCGCGTCACCGCGATTAAGTTGCTGCACTTCAAAAATTTCGGCAGCGGCGGCGCCTGTAAGTGCGACGCTAAGGGCAAGACTGGAGGCTATCATTCGAAACATTTGTTTTCCTTTCGATTACTGTTGCCCTTTGTGTAGGCTGTAAATTCCGGCGCTACTTTGAGATGGCGCAAGTAAAACGGCCTATTTTGTTGATCCAGATCAATTCACGTGGAATTGGGGCAAATAATGTGCGAATTTGCGGGCATGAAGACAGCCCGGAACCCCAACAACCGATTGCGCCTTGATCAAAGTCTGCTGGCCAAGTTGCCGACCGTTTTATCTGTTGCTAGATGGCTATGTCAGTGTGGTGCGCCTCACCGCAGACGGCGACCAAGTGATTGCGATGCATATCCCAGCCGGACAGTTGTTTGGCATCGCAAAAGCATTGGGGCACGCGCGCTATCGTACGACGGCAATGAGGTCCGCGTTTAACGCCGCGATATCGAGCCCGTATTTCGCGTAGGCATCGATCGGAGTGTGAAACGGCGCGACCAGACAGCCAACACAAAGCATTCTGTGACGCAGCAATACGCCTATGGTTTCAGGCCAACAAGCCATCATGTCGTCGCGCGGTAAATCAGGGTTGTCCAAGCGCATTCGCGTCATATCACCTAAGGAAGTCGTATCAAATGATGAGCGGAGCTTGGCGTTCGTTGATTTTTTAGTGAAGATGAAGGCGCGTATTTTGCCGCAGATCTCAAAACCATTTGGCATCCGTGTCGCCGTAGTTCCAGACACGCTTGTAATTGCCCGCCATATTCGGCGATTTATGTATGAAGTTTTGGAGGACCCCGCATGAAAATTGACCTGACAAACGGCCAAGCCACGGTGGATGCCGCTGATCTGGGGCCATTGCTGGGCCTTGCCCCCGCTGATGTTCCTGCAAAAATGCGCAGTGGCGATATCACCAGCCGTGCCGAAACCGGCGTTGATGCCGACGCGGGGCGGTTTCGGTTGATTTTTTACTATCAAAACAAGCGCGTCAGGTTGACCTATGACGGCGATGGCGCGGTCATTTCCACGTCGACCACCCCCATAGGACAGCGATCATGAGCACATCAACCGCCACGCAAATGCGCAAATGGACTGGTGCTTGCGGGCGTGGGTGCCCGTGGTCGGGTGGCGCGATCAGCACGCGCCTGTCGGCAGATCCGTTTGTCGCGTATCGGTTGGCGCTATTGAAGATGACAGCACTGTTGCGGATTGCGGTGTTTGCCGTGCGTTACGCGTCATCGCTGTTCAGGCCCAAACCATCTCACTAGGTACCGCAGAATGTTTTATAGGCCCCAAACGACGCAGGTGCGGGGCCTTCAAAGGCTTCCAAACCTTGGACCTTGCTGAACGGTTTTGACAAGACCTCCAGCAATTTTTGAAACGGGGCCATGTCGCCCGCCTCAGCCGCTTGCAAGGCCTGTTCGACAAGGTGGTTGCGCGGGATATAGATCGGATTGACCGCGTTCATCGCATCGCGCCGTGCGGGTGCATCCAACGGGTCATGCAACAGCCGAACCCGCCACGCGGCCAGCCAAGCAATGATTTTGGTGTTGGTGTCAAACAGGGTTGCGATATTTTGGTCGGTGTCCGATGCCAACCGCCGGAAGAATTGCGTATAGTCGACGCCCTGCCCGTCCATCGCCTCCAACAACTCGTTGATCAGCGCGCTATCACCGTCTTGCGCCGTGCTTAGCCCGATTTTGGCGCCCATACCTGCGGTCCACCGATCGGTATAGCGCCCGATGAATCCGTCGATCACATCGGTCGCCAAGCCAATTGCGCGGTCTGTGTCGTCGGCGTCGATGAGCGGCAACATGGCCTCTGCAAGGCGGGCCAGGTTCCATTGTGCCATGACCGGTTGATTGCCAAACGCATAGCGTCCGTCACGGTCGATCGAGCTGAACACGGCGTTGGCGTCATAGGTATCGATATAGGCGCAGGGTCCGTAGTCGATGGTCTCGCCGGAAATTGTCATGTTGTCGGTGTTCATCACGCCGTGCACAAAACCGATCTGGAGCCATTTGGCGACGAGCGCGGCCTGCCGGTCGGCCACCGCGCGCAGAAACGCCAAATATTTGTCGGGCGCTTGCGCCAGTTCGGGATAGTGTCGCGAGATGGCATAATCGGCCAATTGCCGCAGTCGCGCCAATTCTTGCCGTGCCGCAAAGAATTGAAACGTGCCAACCCGCAGGTGGCTGGCGGCGACGCGCGCCAGAACCGCCCCTTGTTTATACCCTTCACGCGCGACCTGTTCGCCGGTGGTCACCGCTGCCAAGGCCCGCGTTGTTGGCACCCCCAACGCATGCATTGCCTCGCCCATCAGGTATTCGCGCAGGACCGGTCCAAGCACCGCCTTGCCGTCGCCCCCACGCGAGAACGGCGTGCGACCCGATCCCTTAAGGTGTAAGTCGACGCGGTTGCCTGATGTGTCGATAAGTTCGCCCAGCAACATCGCACGCCCATCGCCAAGCTGCGGTGAGAACCCGCCAAACTGATGCCCCGCATAGGCCATTGCCAAGGGCGTGGCCCCCGCAGGTGCGCGTTTGCCTGACAAGATTTCAGCGCCCTCGGGCGTGTTCAATGCATCTGCATCTAGACCCAGACTTGTTGCGAGGGCCGCATTCAGGCAGACCACTTTTGGATCTGGAAAATCTGCGCCCTGCCACGCCACATAAAACCCGTCGAGGTCGCGGGCATAGGTGTTGTCAAAATCAAATGCGATCATGGTTTTGTCCTTGCGATGGCGGGCGGCGATGGCTGCGGTTTGCCGGTGCTATTGCGCCATCTGCCGCTTTGGTAGCACCCAGTTCGGCCGGATGAAGTGGCAGGTATAGCCGTTTGGCAGCCGCTCAAGGTAATCCTGATGCTCTGGCTCGGCTTCCCAAAAATCGCCTGCAGGATCAACTTCTGTCACAACTTTGCCCGGCCAAAGCCCCGAGGCATCGACATCTGCGATAGCGTCCAGCGCTTGCGTCCGTTGACTGTCGTCAAGGGTGTAAATCGCCGAGCGGTAAGACATGCCGCGGTCGTTGCCTTGGCGGTTGGCTGTGGTCGGGTCGTGGATTTGAAAGAAGAATTCCAGCAGTCTACGGTAGCTGGTTTTGGCAGGGTCAAAGACGATCTCGATCGCTTCGGCATGGGTGCCGTGATTGCGGTAGGTCGCATTCGCCACGTCGCCGCCAGTGTAGCCCACACGCGTGGACACCACACCGTCAAGTTTACGTATCAGGTCCTGCATTCCCCAAAAACATCCGCCTGCAAAGATGGCCCGCTCAGTCATTTAGATATCCTCCACTTGATCAATATATTCGCCGTAGCCCTCGGTCTCCATATCGTTACGGTGAATGAACCGCAGGCTGGCAGAGTTGATGCAATAGCGCAGCCCGCCCTTGTCACGGGGGCCGTCGTTAAAGACGTGGCCCAAGTGGCTATCGCCGTATTTGGACCGCACTTCGGTGCGCACCATGCCAAAACCTGCATCAGTGTGTTCGGTCACATACTCTGTCACGATTGGTTTGGTAAAGCTGGGCCAGCCGCAGCCGCTTTCAAACTTGTCAGCGGATGCAAAAAGCGGCTCGCCCGAGACGATATCGACGTAGATGCCCGGTGCGGTATTGCCGTTCAGTGGGCCGGTGCCTGCCCGTTCGGTGCCGCTTTGCTGTGTGACGCGGAACTGCTCTGGCGTGAGAGCGGCAATAGCTTTGTCGGTCTTTGCATATTTCATCATACAGATCCTTGTCTGATTGCGGTGATCATAAAATAGTGTGTCATCGCCAATTTACCAATCACCGCTGTCTATTGTTACACTGCGCGCACGTCCACGTGTTTGCGACCGCCGCCGAACGGAAAACTAAATCGCCTCACTTCAACGCAATCTTTACACCTAAGCTGATAGGCCTTTGTTTATCACGAAAAGTGCGAGGCAAGGTACGTGTTCCTAATGATTGAGACCCTTTTGCAAGAGCACATCCTGCGCATCGTGGCCTTGGCCGCGACGGTCTGTGCGGCGGGGTCGATGTTGTCGGTTATGACGCTTCGGCGATTGATCGTTGCAAGTGGGCAGCGCAAGGTTATCCAGTTGGGGTTAAGTGGCTTAATCACAGGGGCCACGATTTGGTCCACGCATTTCATTGCAATGCTTGCCTTTGAGCCGGGCTATGAACATGGCTATGAGCCGGTTTGGACGGCGATGTCGTTTGCAATTGCGATCATCGGATCCTTGGTCGCAAACAGCGCTGTTGCCTATCTTGTTGGGCGCGGCAAGTTCGCGGTTGCAGGCACAAGTTTCGGCCTGACAGTTGCGACAATGCATTATGTTGGCATGTCAGCATTCCAAATTCCGGGCGAAATGTTATGGCAGTTTGGGCCGGTGATCGCATCTGTGATAATCGGGACCCCTCTGGGTATCGCCTGCTACCACCGGATCGTTTTTCCTGTGTCACGGTATTGCTGGCTGGGCGGGGCGATGTTGATGGTTCTTTCTATCGTCACATTACATTTCATCGGAATGAGCGCCTTTGACGTCCGCCTGAACGATACGCTGACCGTTCCGCCGCAAGTCATATCGGAACCGGTATTGGTGATTATGATTGTATCGGTTGTGACTGTGGTCTTCTTTGTCGGATTTTCGGCCATCAGCATCGAGACCAAGCTGGAAAATGAGGCAGTTATCCAGCTAAGATATACGTTGATGCATGATCAGCTAACGGGTCTTCCTAACCGACTGCACCTGCAGGACAAACTTGATACGTTGGGCATCTTGTTAGATTCTGAACCATATATCAGCCTCGAAATCGTTTCGGTTGATTTAGATTCGTTTAAACAGATCAACGAGATACACGGACATGGCGTGGGGGATGTGGTTCTTGAAACCGTCTCAAACCGGTTGAAAACGATCGTCAGTAAAGACGTTTTTGTCGCGCGCGTTGGTGGCGATGAGTTTACCGCCATAAAGGTGGGTGATGCGCGTGACAGACAGGATGAAACCCTTGCCGAGACACTGCGTGATTTGATCGCCCCACCGATCCGCATGGACAGTGTCGCGGTCGCAACGAGCGCTTCTCTTGGCCTTGCGAGAAGCGAAAAAGATGGCCGTGACCCTAGCGAGCTATTGCGGAAATCCAATCTTGCGTTGTCACTCAGCAAGCGGGATGCTGACCACCACATCCGTGAATACGACCCCATCATGGACCAGCAGGCCAAAGAAAAATTAAATTTAATCCGCGACTTGCGGACCGCTTTACCCCGGCAACAGTTTGAATTGGTGTACCAACTGCAAAATGATGCAGTGACCCGCGAGGCTGTTGGCTGTGAAGTCTTGTTGCGTTGGCGGCATCCGGTTCGCGGGATGATCTCGCCCGTCGAATTCATCCCCCTTGCGGAGGAAACGGGTCTGATCCAAGAAATCGGCTTATGGGTTTTGCGCACGGCATGTCTTGAAGCAGCGACCTGGACACAAGCTTGGAGCGTTGCAGTGAATGTCGCCCCACAGCAACTTACGCAGCCCAGTTTTGTGGAAAACTTGTCGGATGTATTGTTGGAAAGTGGGCTCGCCGCTGATCGGTTGGAGTTGGAAATTACTGAAGCCAGTGTCATTCACGACCCTATATTTGCGCTTAAAGTACTGAAGCGTATTAAAAAAATGGGCGTCCGCATTGCGATGGATGACTTTGGGACTGGATATTCGTCGCTGGCGACGTTGCAAACATTTCCGTTTGACAAGATTAAAATCGATCGTAGCTTTGTGACCGACCTCCATCTTGATCCGCATCGCGCCGCAATCATACGCGCGACGCTTTTGTTAGGGGCCGCGTTTGGTATTCCTGTACTGGCTGAAGGCGTCGAAACAGAAGAAGAATTGGCATTTCTAGGTCAAGAGGGATGCAATTTGGTGCAGGGCTTTTATTTTGGCAAACCGTTTGGCGTTGCTCTGCTTAGGGAAATGACCATGGCATCACAGGTGGAGTTGGCGTCCTGACTTAGTCACGATAGTGGGGCTTATTGAATTTATGGGGACGGGCTCCAATCTCGACTCCAAATTATCGCGTAGTATTTTATAATAGGGCGCGGCAAGATGCCCTTTTAAACTATGAAAGCCTTTGCAATGTCGCTCCCCACAATTGGATTTCTTGGCATAGGCATGATGGGCGCGCCGATGGCTCGGGCTCTTTTACGTGCGGGCCTAGATGTGCGGGTCTGGAACCGGAGTACAGCAAAGGCCGAAGCGTTGGCGGCGGATGGCGCGGTAATCGCGTCCACTGCGGCACTTGCTGTAGCCAAGGCTGATATCGTGGTTTCGATGCTGTCGGACGGGCCTGCAACCGCTCAGGTTTTGACAGAATGTGCGCGCGGCGGCACGCTGTGCAAGGGGCAAATCTGGATCGAGATGGCGTCAGTCAAACCAGACGAGGCGCGCGCCCAAGCCTACGAACTTGCGGTTTTTGGCGTGGACCATCTTGACGCACCTGTCTCAGGTGGCACTGACGGGGCGACGGCCGCGACACTTGCAATTATGGTCGGTGGCGACGTTGCTGTTTTCGAACGCGCAAAGACCACGTTAGCGGTAATGGGGACACCGACGTGGGTCGGACCATCAGGGACCGGCCAACTGGCAAAACTTGCAAATCAGGGCATCGTTGCGATGACAATCGGCGCTGTGGCGGAGGCTATGCTACTTTTGCAAAAGGGTGGCGCGGACCCTGCAGCCGTGCGCAAAGCCCTAAAAGGCGGGTTCGCGGATAGCACAATTTTGCAGCTTCACGGTGCGCGCATGACTGACAATGATTTCGCCCCGCGTGGGCGCGCAGCCATCCAGCTTAAGGACCTTAATAATATCGTGGCCGAGTCCTGCGATCTTGGCCTGACGTTGCCGATGACCGTTGATATGCAGATCCGGTATGATCGGCTTTGCACCGAAATGGGCGCAGCCGATCTTGATCACGCGGCCTTGTTTCTCGAACTATTAGATCGCAATCAAGCGTCTTGATCTACCCGCTGTCGCTGCTGGCCGAGGCCCGCAATCGACAGATCCATCACATCGCCAACCTTAAGGTAAACTGGCGCAGGCTTCATGCCCATTCCCACACCCGGCGGCGTGCCTGTGGTGATTATGTCGCCCGGATGCAGCGTCATAAGTTGCGACAGATGGGCCACAATTTGCGCCACGCTGAAAATCATCGTACCGGTATGTCCGGCCTGCATACGGGTGCCGTTCACGTCCAACGTCATGGCAAGATTTTGCGGGTCCGGAATTTCGTCACGGGTGACCAGATAGGGGCCAATCGGGCCGAATGTGTCGCAGGATTTACCTTTGGTCCACTGCCCCGTCAGTTTGGTCTGGTAGTCACGTTCCGACACATCATTGACGATACAATAGCCCGCGACATAGGTCAGCGCATCGGCCTCCGAGACATATTTGGCCTCGCTGCCAATGACCACGCCAAGTTCGACCTCCCAATCGGAGGCCACCGACCCTCGCGGGAGGATCACGTCATCAAACGGCCCCACAATCGCGGAATTTGCTTTCAAAAACAAAATTGGATGGGCGGGGATGTCCATACCTGCCTCTGCCGCATGGTCCGAATAATTCAAGCCGATGCACAAGAATTTTCCGAAATTGCCAACGCAGGCCCCAATGCGCGGGTTGTTCGTAACCGCAGGTAAGCTGGCCGGATCAAGGGCCCGCAGTTTGGCCAATGCGTCGTCACCCAAAACATTGCCAGTGATATCGTCGACATGCGCGGACAGGTCGCGCAAGACCCCTGCCGCGTCGAGCATTGCAGGCTTTTCCGCGCCCTTAGCGCCATAGCGAACCAGTTTCATCAGTGGCTGTCCCTTGGTGTGAATTTGCGTGAAATATCTTTGTAGTTGGTCGCATCGCGCAGGGTCATGCCCTCGTCAAATCGCCCCACGAGTTCGCGGAAATATTGCTGCCACGGTGTTTGGCTTTCGGGGATCGCATAGCCGCCTGCGGCCACAAGTTTAGCGGCGCGGTCGGCCAACATGTCCAACGGCACCAGCATATTTGCCGAGCATTTGATCAGGTCAATCCGCACGCGGTCACCTGTTTGCAGCAACGCCAAACCGCCGCCATCTGCCGCCTCTGGTGACGCATTCAAAATCGACGGACTGCCTGATGTGCCCGATTGCCGACCGTCGCCGATACACGGCAGCGCCTTGATCCCTTGCTTGATCAGGTAGGATGGCGGGCGCATGTTCACGACTTCGGCGCCGCCCGGATAGCCCTTTGGCCCCGCGCCACGCATGAACAAGATACAACCCTCATCGATCGCCTCGGCGGGATCATCAATGCGGTGGTGGAAATCTTCAGGGCCGTCAAATACGACCGCACGCCCTTCGAATGCTTCGGGATCGTCGGGGTTTGACAGGTAGGTTTTGCGGAAATCCGCGCTGATCACGCTGGTTTTCATAATCGCACTGTCAAACAGGTTGCCCGACAAATTTATAAAGCCTGCATTCTCAAGCATGGGCGCTGCCACGGTTTTGATGACGCGCACATCTTTGGTCCGCAGTGCCGCACAGTTTTCGCCCATTGTGCGCCCGTTCACCGTGATCGCACCCGGATGAGGCAACAGCCCAGCGGCGGACAATTCGCCCACAACGGCGGGCACGCCGCCCGCTTGTTGATAGTCCTCGCCCAAATATTCCCCTGCGGGCTGTAAATTCACCAAAAGCGGGACGTGGTGGCCAACAGTTTGCCAGTCATCATTGGTCAGATCGACACCCAAATGCCGTGCAATTCCGTTGAGGTGAATAGGTGCATTGGTCGACCCACCAATCGCAGAGTTGATGACAATGGCATTTTCAAACGCTTGCCGCGTCATCACATCAGAGGGCCGCAAGTCTTCCCACACCATGTCGACGATGCGTTTTCCTGTCTCATACGATATCTGGCCGCGTTCGCGGTAAGGGGCTGGAATCGCCGCTGATCCGGGCAACTGCATCCCCAGTGCTTCGGCCAGGGAGTTCATCGTTGTGGCCGTGCCCATCGTATTACAATAGCCGACCGACGGCGCAGAGGCGGCGGCGATTTCCATAAATTCGTCGTCGTCGATTTTACCTGCGGCAAGTTCTTCGCGCGCTTTCCAAATGACCGTGCCAGAGCCCGCACGCTCGCCTTTCCACCAGCCATTCAGCATCGGTCCAACCGACAAGGCAATCGCCGGAATATTCACCGTGGCCGCCGCCATCAGCAACGCAGGCGTCGTTTTGTCACAGCCAATATTCAGCACCACACCGTCAAGCGGATAGCCAAACAAGGTTTCGACCAGCGACAAATATGCAAGGTTGCGGTCGAGCGATGCCGTGGGCCGCTTGCCGGTTTCCTGGATAGGATGCACAGGCACTTCGATCGGTGTGCCGCCAGCGGCGATAATGCCGTCACGCACCCGTTTGGTCAGCTCAATATGGTGCCGATTACAGGGGCTCAGGTCCGATCCGGTTTGCGCGATTGCGATAATTGGCTTGCCCGATTGCAATTCGTCACGCGTCAGCCCGTAATTCAGATACCGCTCGAGATATAGCGCGGTCATTTCGGGGTTATCTTTGTTCATAAACCACTTGCGTGAACGCAGGTCTTCGATGGCAATTTTTTTCACGGTAAATTCCTGATTGTTCAGCGGGCCAGATAATCGAGCGGGATCGCGCTGTTGTTCGCGGTCGACTTTACGACCACAAACCCCGATTGACTATAGGAGGCTGCAAATAACTAGTCCGCTTTGAGAGCCGCTTGCATCGTCGCGGCAAGTGCGACCTCGCCGTCGCTTTGCAATGTGCGGATATGCGCGACGTAGGCCGTGTTTTCTATGGTTGGCACGCTTGGGTCATAATGTGTCGCGGCCTCGATCATTGACTTTGCGTCGGCGTCTTTGAACGCTGCAACCGCTGCTTCGGCTTGGGGTCGGTTGGCGCCCAATGCTTCAAATGCGGACCTGCCCATGCGGGCAGAGCTGTCGTAGGTTTCGCGGATAATGTCGCGGCAACCTGCGTGCCACAAGTCATAGACGTGGTTGCGGTCGACGGCCCGCGCAATGATATGCAAGTTCGGATAGTGCTGGTGCACATAGCGCACCATTTGGGTCAACTGGTCCTTGTCGTCGATGGCGGCCACAAACAATTTGGCCTCGCCGATGCCTGCTGCATGAAGCAGGTCAGGGCGTGTCGCATCGCCGTAATAGGCCCGCGCGCCGAATTTTTTGAGCAGTTCAAGCTGGGCCGAGCTAAAGTCGATGACCGTGGCCTCGTAGCCCGCCCCGCGCAAGATACGCGCCACCAAACCGCCGACCCGCCCGTGTCCTGCGATGATGATCTTGCTGTCGGGTGGCATTTCGTCGGCTTCGCGGGTTTCGCGAGCCACAAAGTGCTGCGCGATCACGCGGTCATAAAGGATAAACAATGCGGGCGTCAGCAACATCGACAGCGCGACAACCAAGAGCAATTTGTCGGCCAATGCCACAGGGATTACCGCGTTGGCCACCGTGAACGACAGTAAGACAAATCCGAATTCGCCCGCTTGTGCGAGACCCAAAGTGAACAGCCAACGGTCGCTACCCCGCAATTTGAACACCACCGCCAGCACATAAAGCACCGCAGACTTTAGTGCCATCAACCCCAGCGTCAAACCGATAATCAGCCACAGGTTTTCACCCAGCAGCTCAAAGTTGATGCCTGCCCCAACGGTCATAAAAAACAACCCCAAAAGCAGCCCCTTGAACGGGTCGATGTCGCTTTCCAGCTCGTGCCGGTATTCAGAATTGGCCAGAACCACCCCAGCGAGAAACGTGCCCAATGCGGGCGACAGGCCCACCAGTGTCATCAATAATGCGATGCCGATGACCATCATCAAAGCGGTCGCCACGAACAATTCGCGCAAGTTTGCCGCCGCAATGAACCGGAAAACCGGCCCGGTCAGGAAGTTGCCGCAACCCACAACAATCCCGACTGCACCCGTGGTCACAAGCGCGGTTTGCCAACCGTTCAAATTGGCCACAAGGCTAAGTGCGGGGTCATAGTCCTCGCCCTTAGCGCCAAGTTTTGCGACCTCTTGCAGCTCTGGCAAGGCCAGAAGCGGCACAAGGGCCAACATCGGGATCACAGCGATGTCTTGGAAAAGGAGAACTGAAAAACTGGACTGTCCACCATCGGATTTCATCAATCCTTTTTCCTGCAGGGTTTGCAAAACAATCGCGGTCGACGACAGGGCAAAAACCAGACCAACGGCCAGCGCCACCGTCCAACCAAGCCCGAGCGCCATGCCCGCGCCCATCACCAAAAGCGTGGTAATCCCCACCTGCCCGCCACCAAGCCCCATCAGGCGGTGCCGCATCGACCACAATAGTTTGGGTTCCAGTTCGAGCCCGACAAGGAACAGCATCATCACCACACCAAATTCGGCGAAATGCTGGATCGAAACCACATCAACATCCAGCAGTGCCAGCACGGGGCTGATCACGATCCCTGCGATCAGATAGCCCAAGACCGAGCCCAGTCCGAGCCGCGAGGCAATCGGCACAGCGACGACACCCGCAACCAAAAAGATGAACGCCAAAAGAAGGAAATCGGTCATGGCTTGGGGCTCCGCGCTTTGGTTTAATCTAAAACCTATCCCAAGTGCGGCGCATAAAAAAGGCCCCCAAGCGATCGTCGCATGGGGGCCAGATGTGTGTTTAAGGTTAGTTTATTCGTCGATTTCTTGTGGCAAGATCAGGTTCAACACAATCGCAATGATTGCCGCCGGTAACAGGCCGGATGTCAAAAGGATTTGCAATGTTTTACCTGTGTGCTGCAACGCAGATGGTTCCAGCTGAAGACCAAGGCCGATCGCCAAGGAAATCGCAAAGATCACCATGTTGCGACGGTTCCAGTTTACGTCTGCCAGCATCGACATGCCCGCAGCCGCGACCATACCGAACATCACAATCACACCGCCGCCAAGCACGTTAATTGGCACAGTGTTGATGATTGCGCCGACTTTTGGAACGAGGCCCGCGACGATCAGGAAAATTGCTCCGATGGTCACGACGTGGCGTGACATAACACCCGTGATCGCGATCAGGCCCACATTTTGACTGAACGACGTATTTGGCAAACCGCCGAACACACCCGCAATTGCGGTGCCCAGACCATCAGCGAAAGTAGCGCCGGTGATTTCCTCGTCTGTGGCTTCGCGGCCTGCGCCACCTTTGGTGATCCCAGACACGTCGCCCACAGTTTCAATCGCAGAGATGACTGCCATCAAGCACATACCGACGATAATCGCCCAGTTCAGCTCGAACCCCCAGCGGAACGGGTTCGGCAGTGCAAAATTCGCCGCACGTCCCACATTGGCAAAGCTGACCTGCCCCATGAAATAAGCCACAACGTAGCCCACGAGGATACCGATCAGAACGGCGGCCACGGACATCATGCCCTTGGTGAAAAACTTCAATCCAAGGGTCACAAAGATCACGACAAGTGCCGGAAACCACATCGCCATTGTGCCAAAGTCTTCGCTGCCCAGTTTAGGAACACCGCCCGCAGCATATTGAATGCCCACTTTGACAAGCGACAAACCGATCATCAGAACGATCAGGCCGGTCACCAAAGGCGGCAGCGCAAACCGGATTTTACCGATAAATGTCCCGATGAAAAAGTGAAAGATGCCGCCGATCACGACACCAGTCATCAACCCGCCAAGGCCGGCTACGCCCAGACCTGCAACCGCGGGGATCATAACGGGCAAGAACGCAAACGATGTTCCTTGAACGATGGGCAGTTTCGCGCCAACCGGCCCCATGCCGATTGTCTGGATCAATGTGGCGACCCCTGCAAACAGCATCGACATCTGGATCAAATAGGTCATATCGGGAAAGCCGAGCGCGCCTTGGTCAGAGCCGAAACCGATACCGGCAGCCCCTGCAACAATAATTGCCGGCGTCACGTTCGAGACGAACATCGCCAAAACGTGTTGAATGCCCAGCGGA
>TARA_R110002051_G_scaffold7035_14_pt1 | contig 16490 bp, 18 predicted proteins | sample TARA_R110002051 | Tara Oceans TARA_R110002051 (sample SAMEA4397023) | marine metagenome | biome: Polar Biome; feature: [MES] marine water layer (ENVO:01000295) within the mesopelagic zone...; material: water (ENVO:00002006), including particulate matter (ENVO:01000060) such as......
GGACCGCAAGACAGTAATTCGGCGGCAGGCCACGTCGCGTCAATAACTGTGTAAAGGGTCTGTGCATTCGGTACATCGTTCATGTGAATATCGCGGCCAGTTCGGCCATTGCCGCGTTGAGCGTTGCTGCGTCTTGCCCGCGCACCACAAGGTTGGCACCATAAACCCCGTTTTCCTGAAACGGGTAAGAACCCACCGACAGGGTCGGGTGGCGGGCCGCAAATTCAGCCAGCGGGCCTGCGATGTCACCTTCACCCCGCTCGGCGCGCAGGCTGCGCGACAACAAGGGCGCGCCGCCTGTCAGAGTTGGCAAAACAGACGCAACCATCGCCGTAAACACCGACGGGACCCCAGCCATCACATGCACGTTTTGCAGGATAAAACCGGGGGCCACGCTGACGGGATTTTCAATCAGGGTCGCTCCGTCGGGGATGCGGGCCATGCGCAGGCGCGCGGCGTTCAATTCTTTGCCGGTTCGGGTATAAAACGCGGCCAAAAGGGCACGCGCATCGGGCCGCACATCGATATGCGTGTCAAAGGCCGCAGCGATACAATCGGCGGTGATGTCGTCGTGGGTTGGGCCAATGCCGCCGCTGGTAAAAACATAGGTGTGCGCCGCACTAAGCGCTTTTACCGCCGCGACAATCGCGGGCGCGTCATCGGACACCACACGGACCTCTTTGAGGTCAATGCCCACTGCGGTCAGTTGCCCGGCAAGATGATACATATTGGCGTCGCGTGTCCGCCCCGACAGGATTTCGTCACCGATCACTAGCATTGCTGCGGTTGGGTTTGTCATCATGGTTCTCCTGTCTGGCTAGGTTTGTTATAGGGTGGTGCATGGAATTTGCCACGCCTCTTATCCCAGCCCGATTGATCCGCCGTTACAAGCGGTTCTTGGCGGATGTGCGGTTGGCAGATGGCCGTGAAGCCGTCGCGCATTGCCCGAACCCGGGATCAATGATGGGCTTGGCCGATCAGGGCATGAAAATTTGGCTGGAGCCAAATGACGACCCCCGCAAAAAGCTGAAGTATGGCTGGCGGCTGGTTGATCACGAGAATGGACATTTCACCGGTGTTGATACCTCGGTGCCCAATAAAGCGCTAAAAGCCGCGTTGAATGCCCATGAAATTCAGGGGTTGCGGCCCTATGATCTTGTGCGTCCCGAGGTCAGATATGGCGGCAATAGCCGCGTTGATTTTCTGCTAAGCGGGTCGGGCCCCGACACTTATGTCGAGGTTAAAAGTGTGACGTTGTCGCGCCAGTCAGGATTGGCCGAATTCCCCGATAGCGTGACCGCGCGGGGGACCAAACATCTGGATGCCTTGGCGCAGGTCGTGCGCGAAGGGGGCCGCGCTGTGATGTTGTATTTGGTGCAGCGGACCGATTGCGCGGCGTTCACGCTGGCCGCCGACATCGACGGAGCCTATCACCGGGCGTTTGCGCACGCCAAGGCGGCGGGCGTGGATGTGCTTGTGTTTGATTGTGCGATTGATCCGGCGGGGGTGACGATCCGGCGGCCATTGCGCTATATTGAAAACGCCTCCGGCGGGCATATTTAGGCTCGAAAGAAACCACGATGCGCGTCTGGTTTTTCGATGCGAATTGGCATATGTCGCGGGCAAGTTGATAAAGGACGAAAATTGTGAACACGCAGACAGGCCGCTTGACCCGCGATGGAATCCGCATCTACCAGCAGGCAGATTTTGCAGGCATGGCCGTCGCTGGCAAGTTGGCCGCCCAGATTCTGGACGATATTGCTGCGCATGTTTTTGCGGGTCAAACCACCGCTGAAATCGACCGTTTAATCACTCAAATGGTCAACGATGCGGGCGCGATATCTGCGACGATCGGGTATAAGGGGTATCAACACGCCAGCTGTATTTCGGTGAACCATGTGGTGTGCCACGGCATTCCCGGCAGCCCGATCCCGAAATCTAAGACCGAAACGATTTCCAAGGATCTCGAAAAGCGTCGGGATACCGACGTATTGGAGGACAGCGACATCGTAAATATCGACGTTACCGTCATCGTGGATGGTTGGTTTGGCGACACGTCGCGCATGTATGTTGCGGGTGGTGTATCACGTCAGGCAGAGCGGTTGATCCAGATCACCCACGATGCGCTGATGAAAGGTATTGAGGCGGCAAAGCCCGGAAATACCTTTGGCGATATTGGCCACGCCATTCAAACCTACGCCGAAAGTAACCGCATGTCCGTGGTGCGCGATTTTTGCGGGCACGGGCTTGGGCGGGTGTTTCATGCGCCACCCAATGTTGTGCATTATGGCCGCCCGGGCACAGGTCCGGTTTTGGAAGAAGGCATGTTCTTTACCATCGAGCCGATGATCAATTTTGGCCGCGCCGCGACAGAAGTTTTGGCAGATGACTGGACGGCTGTGACCCGCGACAAATCGCTGTCAGCCCAGTTCGAGCATTCTATAGGTATCACGGCAGATGGTTGCGAAATTTTCACATTGTCTCCGTCAGGCAAGTTCCACCCGACTTGGGGTTAAAGCCCAAGAGCCTTTGTGATCTGGTTGATGGAGCGGACAGGGGTTGCGCCCACAGCCGCAAGATGCGCGCCAGACCCATGTTCATCGAACCCGAAACAGCGCATTTTGGCCGCTTGCGCCGCTTTGCACCCTGCGGGGCTATCGTCGATCATCACGGCGGCATCGACGCCGACACCCACCTGCGCGCAAGCCTTAAGAAGCATGTCAGGAGAGGGTTTGCCAATATGATCATGCGCCGAATAAATTCGCCCCGCGAACCGGTCCCATAGTCCCGACGGCGGCAGCGTGATCGCCATCTTTTTCATCGGGCCGTTCGAGGCAATCGCAATCGCAATTCCCGCCGCATCCAGCTTGTCCAGCAGCGGCATGATGCCGTCAATCACGCGCACCCCTTTGCGCAGCACCGCAAACATATCAACATATGTCTGGTCAATCCAATCATCGGGCAGGGCCGCACCGCGTGATTTTGCGGTCAGATAGACGTGGTGCAACGTGCCCCCCATAAACATGCGCGGGATATCAGCAGGGTCCACATCCAGCCCGTATCGCAGCAGGCTTTCTGCGATTACCTGCAACGTGGCAGGTTCGCTATCGATCAGCACCCCGTCACAGTCGAAAATCACAAGTTTGGTCATCGGGACACCTCGAAAATCGTGATCCATGTATCGCCGTAGCGGCGGCTGTCAAGGCTGCGAAAGCCACGCGGCGCGGGCTGGGCGCTGTTTTCTTCCAACACGATCAGGGCGTCGGGGGCGATCCAGCCTGCGATATTTGCGGCCATCAGCGCCTTGATCCCCAACCCCATGCCGTAAGGCGGGTCAAGGAAAACAAGCGTGCAGGGGGTGGTAGAAGGCGGCAGTTTGGTGGCGTCTGATTGGATCAGTGTGGTGTCGGCAGCGCGGCGCAGTTTGGCAATATTGGCAGCAATCAATTTAGACGCCACCTTGCCATCGTCGACAAACGTGCAGTGTGCCGCACCGCGTGACAGCGCCTCGAGGCCCAACGCACCGGTGCCTGCAAATAAATCGAGCACCCTTGCGCCGCGGATATTTTCGCCAAAGCGCCCGCCTTGCAGGACATTGAACAGGCTTTCGCGGACGCGGTCAGAGGTGGGGCGCAAATGCGCGTCCGCGTCGCCCGCACCCACATCCGCCAAAACGGTGCCGCGATGTGTGCCGCCAATGATCCTCACGCGCTTAAAAGACCCTTCATGTCCGTCGCGGGGTCGGTGATGGCCGCCGCACTTGGGCTTTTGCCCGCCTCGATCAGACGCTTGCCAATCATGTAGTTGCGCGGGTCATTCATGGCGTCGACGGCCAGCAATGTGTCTCCCTTGTAATACCAGTTTGACTGCACGCCGGCGGTGTCACCCATACGCACATAGACCGCGTCATAACCGGTATTCAGCCCCGCGATTTGCAGTTTGCAGTCGTATTGATCCGACCAGAACCACGGTTTGGGCGTGTAGGGTTGATCTGCGCCTAGCATGTTGACAGCGACGGTTTCTGCCTGATCAATCGCGTTGCCAACGCTTTCGAGCCGGATGGTTTCACTTTTGAAAACCGACGAGGCACAATCGCCAGCCGCCCAGATATGCGGGTCGGATGTTTGACCAAGCGCGTTGGTCGTGATTCCGTTGCGGGTGGCCAATCCGGCGCTTTCGGCAAGGATGCTGGCGGGCATGATCCCCACGCCGACAATCGCAAAATCGATCTCTAGAACAGTGCCGTCAGTCAGTGTTGCGCCCGATACATGGCCCTCGCCGGTCAGGCGATCTAGACCCACGCCTTCGCGAATATCAACGCCGTGCGACTGGTGAAGGTTGCGGAAATAATTTGATGTTTCAGGCGCTGCGACCCGTTGCAAAATGCGGTCCGCCATTTCAACCAGCGTGACGTGCAGGCCCAGCTTGGATGCGACTGCGGCGGCCTCTAATCCGATGTAGCCGCCGCCAATAATCAACACCCTTTTGCCTGCTATAAACGCTGGCGCCATTGCATCGGCATCCTTGAGATCACGCACGCAAAACACGCCGTCCAGCATCCCGCCAATTGACGCAGGCAAGGTGCGCGGATGCGACCCTGTGGTCAGCGCAAGATGATCGTAAGACAGCGTGCTGTCATCTGACAGGGCGACGGTTCGTGCGCCCGGATCAATCGCGATGGCACGGGTATCAAGGCGCAGATCAATCTGGTGATCGGCATAAAACGCAGCGGGGCGCAGGTAAAGCCGCTCCTCGGCCATCTCGCCCATCAGATAGGCCTTTGACAGGGGGGGGCGTTGGTAAGGTGGCACCGCTTCAGCCCCGACAAGGGTGATTTGGCCGTCAAATCCTTGCGTGCGCAATTTCGCCACAAGTGACGATCCGGCCTGTCCGGCCCCGATAACAACGATATGGGTCATGATCTTGTCCTGATTGCTGGTCCTATGCTTGGCGCGACCCTATATGTCCGGGGACAACAGACGCAATTCCAAACGAGGACAAAACATATGACGATTACGACAGGGGCAACGTTGCCCGACGCGACGCTGCTGAAAATCGGTGATGCAGGACCCGAGAGCGTTCAGTTGGGTGATAAATTCAAAGACCGCAAAGTAGTGATTTTTGGACTGCCCGGTGCGTTTACGGGAACCTGTTCGACCGCGCATGTGCCATCGTTCATACGCACGATTGACCAATTCAAGGCCAAAGGCGTGGACGAGGTGATCTGCATTTCGGTCAACGATCCATTTGTCATGGCCGCGTGGTCCAAGGACACAGGCGCGGGGGATGCGGGGATCACCATGCTGGGCGACGCGATGTCGGAATTCACCACCGCAATTGGCATGGATTTCACCGCGGCACTTGCAGGTTTTGCGAACCGGTCAAAACGGTATTCCATGCTGGTCGAAAACGGCGTTGTGACGATTTTGAATGAAGAAGGCGCGCGGGGAGAATGCGAAATCTCGGCTGGGGAAACCTTGCTCGACGCGATGTGAAAACCGGGACCGGGGCGCGATGCCCCGGCGCTTACTTGGCTTGGATGATGGTGCTTGTCGGGAACGGAATGTCGATCCCGCCTTCATCAAACGCCTCTTTGATCTTGCGCTTCATATCAGCCTGATAGGCGAAATATTCCGCGCGTTCACACCAGACGCGCACCAGAAAATCCACCGAACTGGCGTTCAGATTATTGACCTGCACAAAGGGCGCGGGGTCGGTATGGCTTCTGGGATCGGCCATGATCGTATCCCTGATTATCTTTTCAGCGGCTGCCAGATTGGCCCCATACCCCACACCAAAAACCCATTCGGCACGGCGTGTGGTATAAACCGAATAGTTGGTAATCGTATTGCCCCACACTTGCGCATTGGGAATAATGATCTGCACGTTATCGACCGACGCCAATTCGGTGAAATTCAGCGTAATCGCCTTAACGGTGCCTGAATTCCCGCCGACCTGCACAAAGTCGCCCAGCTTGATCGGCCGAAAGAAAATGATCATCACACCCGCCGCGACATTCGACAGCGTGCCCTGCAACGCAAGACCAATCGCAAGACCCGCCGCACCAATGACCGCCACAAATGACGTCGTCTGCACGCCAAAGGTATTGAGCACAAACAAAAATGCAAAGCCGTTGATTATATAGCTGACGATATTGCCAAGAAAGTTGAACAGCGTGTCGTCCAAATGCCTGTTGCTTGCACCAAGACGCATTATCCGCCGCCGCGCCCAGCCCCCCAGCACAAAGCCCACGATCAAAATCGCGATCGCCGCCAGAACGCTCCCGAAAATCGCAGCTAAAAAATCCAAGGTCAGCAAATCGGCCAGCGACTTTCCATTCCAGATCACGGTGTTCAACAACTCGTTCATTATTATTCTCCTGCCAGCGCATCCATTTTGCTGCCCAGCTTTACATCCAGCGCCGACAATCCGCCCGCGTCGTGGGTGGTTAGCGTAACATTAACGGTCTTGTAAACATTCGACCACTCGGGATGGTGGTTCCACTTTTCCGCCCAAAGTGCCGCACGCGTCATAAACCCGAACGCTTCGATAAAATTACGAAACACGAATTGCTTTTCAATTGCCTTGCGGTCGTCGCGCAGCGCCCATCCATTCGCCAAGAGCGGGGCAAGGGCGGCGGTCATTTCATCATCGGTCATTGTTGTTCCTCACGGTTTGATTTGCGGAATGGGCCATAGCTGGTCAGCACCTCGATTTCGTGATCAACGGCGTCTTTCTCGGCGTCCAGATATCGCGCAATCGCATCGCGAAACCCCGGATCGCCAAACCAGTGCAGTGAATGGGTCGGATGCGGAAGATACCCGCGCGCCAACTTATGCTCGCCTTGCGCGCCTGCCTCAACGCGGGTCATCGACTGCGCAATCGCGAAATCAATCGCGGTGTAATAACACAGTTCGAAGTGCAGACAATCGTGATGCTCAACACAGCCCCAATAGCGCCCATAAAGCGTATCGCGGCCAATAAAGTTAAGCGCGCCGGCAATCGGTTGGCCGTCGCGCTGCGCGAACACCAGCAAAATATCATCTCGCAAACGGTCCTGCGCAAGATCAAAAAACGCGCGGCTTAAATAAGGCGCACCCCATTTGCGCGCGCCTGTATCTTGGTAAAACTGCCAAAATGCATCCCAATGCGCAGGCTGTATCTGCGCGCCGGTCAGCATCACTATTTCGCCGCCAAAGGCTTGTGCGCTGCTGCGTTCCTTGCGGATATTCTTGCGCTTGCGGCTCGACAGGCTTGCCAGAAAATCATCAAAGGTTTTATAGCTGTCATTGCGCCAATGAAACTGCTGCCCGACCCGCGCCATCAGGCCCATCTCAGCGCCTGCGCGAGCCTCGGCCTGCGTGCAAAACGTCGCGTGAATTGATGACAACTCATTGTCGGCCGCGATCTGCACTGCGCCTTGCACCAGCGCCGACATTCCCACCACTTCGAATCCCTCGCGGGTTAAAAACCGGCGTCCTGTCGCAGGGGTAAACGGCACCGCAATCTGCAATTTCGGATAATAATTTCCGCCCGCATTCTCGTAGGCCTGCGCCCAGTTATGGTCGAACATATATTCGCCCTGACTGTGGCTTTTGGCATAAAGCGGGGCGACCGCGATCACCTGACCGTCTTGAGTCGCGCGCAAATATCTGGGCTGCCAGCCCGAGTGCGCGCCAACAGAGCCGCTTTCCTCTAGCGCTTGCAAGAACCGGTAGGTGGTGAACGGATCAACAGGACGCCCGCCTACATCTTCGGGGCAGGCACAGGCATCCCAATCGGTCTGCCCGATATCGGCAATACTCGCATGGGTGCTGATCTCGATCGGGCTTTGTGTCATAGGGTGCTAACTGGGGGGGAATTGGCCGGCGTCAAGCCAAGTAGCCCTCAAAGGTGATGTTATCCGCAACTTTGCGTGCCTCGGTCTCGGCTTGCGCCGATGTCACCGTCCAACAAAAAATATGCGCGCCCTGCGCTTTTAAATCCGCAACACGCGGGGACGTCAAATCGGAATCGCGGTGGCTGATAAAACACGCGCCGACACGCGGGTAGTCGGGAATTGTGCGCAAATGATCCAGCACTTGTTTCGGGATCGTCGGCCAGTTTTCCGGTCTGTAGGCGCCCGTGGTGATGCCGCGCGGCACATCGGGCAATAGGGTTTGTAATTCGGCGACGGCATGGGGATTAAACGACATCACCGCCACAAGGCCGGTATAGTCTTGCAAAATCGCGGCCACAGCCGCCCCCAAAGGACCAATATTCGGGCCTAGCTGTCCGTCTTGATCTTTCAGCTCGATCAACAGCGGCACGCGACCCGCTACAAGTGCAAGCACCTCGGCCAACGTGGGGATTCCATCGCCATCATGCAAAAGCGGGATCGCCCCCAACGCCTGCGCCGTGCGTTGCGCCGTAGGTCCCGTCTCGCCCGTCAAGCGCCCCAGATCATAGTCGTGAAACACCATCGGCACCCCGTCCGCCGAGATTTGCACGTCAATTTCGATGCCATAGCCCGCCGCAATCGCAGCGCTCACCGCCTTGAGGCCATTCTCTGCACGACCAGCGGCAATATCGTGCAGCGCGCGGTGGGCAATCGGGCGGGTGAAAAATGCGTCAGATAGGGTCATTTGAGTGTAAAAATCGCTTCGATTTCGACAGCCACGCCCAAGGGCAGGCTCGCGGCACTGATCGCAGATCGGGCATGACGCCCCTTGTCGCCAAGCGCTGCAACAAAGAAATCGGACGCGCCGTTGATCACTTTGGGCTGATCGGTGAAATCAGGTGTCGAATTCACAAAGCCCACCAATTTAATGACGCGGTCCAGCCGGTCAATGTCGCCGCCACAGGCTGCTTTCAATTGTGCCAACAGACTAATGGCACAGGCCTTGGCCGCCGCAGCACCATCCTGTGCGGTCAAATCCGCGCCCAGTTTACCAGTGATCAACCCGTCCGCATTGGCGGAAATCTGACCGGATACGTAAACGGTTTTGCCGTCCACAACGAACGGCACGTAATTGGCCGCAGGGGCGGGGGCGTCGGGTAGGACCACACCAAGTGTGGCAAGTTTTGCTTCAATTTCTGACATGTTCGGCTCCATCACTGTTCGGGGTGACGCTAGCGGTGCTGCGGGCCCTGTGCAATCACGACTCGCGAAATGCCTTGGCGAAATAATCGGCCAGCGGTTTCAGCAGGTAATCCATCGGGCTACGGTCAGCGGTGCGCACAAAGGCCTCGACCGGCATGCCGGGGATCAAAACCATATCCTCGGGCAGCTTTTCGGCTTCGCCCTCATTCAACTGCACTTCGGCCTGATAAAAGGTGGCACCTGATGCCTCGTCCTGAAAAATATCTGCCGACACCAGCGTCACCGTGCCCAGCAATTCAGGGGTGCGGCGTTGATCAAACGCCGAGAACCGCAGCGTCACCTCTTGGCCCAAATGGATCTGGTCGATATCGGTCGGTTCAACCTTGGTCGCAATCACCAAAGGGCGGTCTTGTGGGATCAAAAACATGACCGGATCGGCGGGCCGGATGACCGACTGCGGGGCAAAAACCTGCAATCCGTAAACGATGCCCGACACAGGCGCGCGGATGTCCAGCCGATCAAGTTGACGGGTCAATGTGCGCCTGCGTTCGGACAGTTCCAACTCGTTGTATTGCAGGTCACGCAAGCGAGTAATTGCCTCTTCACGGCGGGTTGTGGTCAGGGTTAGAATTTGGATGTCAATTTCGGTGACGCGCTGGGCGGCTTGGGCGGAACTGGCAGTTAATTCGCCGATACGGCCCATTAAATTCGCCTCTTCGCGCTGCAATGCAGACACACGGCTGGCTTGGATCAGTTGCTGGGCCAATAGTTTTTGTTGGTCAGAGAGTTCCTGCTTAATCAACGTGCCTTGGGTCGCTAGGGCCGCTTGCTGCGCCTCGATGCCGGTCACTTGGCTCTCGATTTGGGCGCGCTGCTGATTGAGCTGATCGGTCGCGGTTTTCATGCTTTCCAGACGGGCCACAAACAGGCGGGTCTGCCCTGCGATCAGGTTTTCACCATTTGGATTTGCCAGCAAAATAGGGTCGAATGTTAACACCTCCGCCCCGTCACGCTCGGCCTCTAACCTGCCGCGACGCGCCATTATTTCGAACAATTGTCCTTCAACAACCGCTAGTTCGGACTGCAAAACAGACGCATCCAACCGGATCAACAGGTCGCCCGATTTCACCAAATCGCCTTCATCCACGATGATTTCTGCAACCACGCCGCCGTCGGGGTGCTGGATCACTTGGCGGTTACGGTCGACCTTGATTTGACCCGAGGTAATCACCGCGCCCGTGATTTGCGCCATGACCGACCATGTGCCAAATCCGCCCACAAGTATGACCAGCGCAAGCAACCCCAAGGTCATCGGTAGGCGCGCCGACCAACGTTTTGTCGGATCATTGGTAGGGGTGTTCATGATACGCCTGCGCCTTTGCCTGCTGCATTTGTGATTTCGTCACGGTTTTTGGTGACCTGACGCAGAACCTCGTCTTTGGGTCCATAGGCGCGCTTGGCGCCGTTCTCTAACACCAACAAGGTGTCACAATGGAAAATCGCATCTGGGCGGTGCGCCATGACAAAGACGATGCCGCCCGCAGCCTTTTGCTGCATGATCGCATTGTTCAGCGCCGCCGAGCCGGAGTTATCGAGGTTCGAATTGGGCTCGTCCAACACCAACACCACAGGGTCGCCATACATTGCGCGCGCCAGACCGACACGCTGGATTTGCCCGCCCGATAACTGCCCGCCTGTGGACGTGACCCGCGTGTCATAACCGTCTGGCAGGCGCAAAATCATCTCATGGGCGTCGGCCTTTTTCGCGGCGGCCACAACCATTGCATCATCAGGGGATAGCGACATCCGCGCGATATTCTCCTTGATCGTGCCATCAAACAACTGAACGCGTTGCGGCAAATAGCCAATATGCTGGCCCAATACATCAGGATCATACTGATCCAGTGCGGCACCATCGAGGCGAATTTTCCCACCCGCAGGTTTCCACACCCCCGTCAACGCGCGCGCCAGCGTCGATTTTCCCGCTCCAGAGGTGCCGATAATACCCACCGCTTGACCAGGCTCGACGGCAAAACTGATCATGCGCAACGTGGCTTGTTGGCCGCCGGGCGGCAGCATTGTTACACTATCGGCCACCAGTCGGGCGGTAGGTTTGGGCAGTGCTGTGCGGTCTTGATCAACAGGGATGTTGCCCAAAAGTATGGCCAGTTTGCGCCAACCTTCACGGCCCTTTTGGAACACCGCCCATTGGCCGACAATCATTTCGATTGGTGCCAAACCGCGACCTAATAGGATCGAGCCAGCGATCATAGCACCCGGTGTCAATTCGCCCCGCAGCACCAAATAGGCCCCAAGGCCCAGCATCGCGGATTGTAAAAACAGGCGGAACGCCTTGGTCATTGATGTGAACGTACCCGCCGCGTCGGCCGCCGAAATCGTCGCATCCAATGACGCGCCACGCGCGATTTGCCAGCGATCAAATGCGGCCCCGCGCATCCCCAATGAATGCACCATTTCGCTTTCGCCACGGATCTGCGCGCCCAGCGATTCAGACGCAAACGACGTGGCATTCGCGCGCTCTAACGGGCCGCGCGTACTAGCTTGGTTTGCTAGTGCGACGATGATTAACACAAATGCACCCACCAACGCCAAAACCCCCATCAACGGGTGGAACACAAATATCCCAAGGAAGAACAGTGGCGCCCAAGGCAGATCGAATAGGGCCATCAAGGCAGGTGATGTGATCAGACGCTGCACCGCTTCAAGGTCGCGCAATCCTGTTGCGGCCTCTTTGGGCGCGCGGTTCAATGTTGTTGCTTTCAATACCGCCGCGAAAACCCGCCGGTCCATGCGCGCCTGAAAACGGGCACCCACACGGCCCATCACACGGCCCCGGACAAAGTCCAAAATCCCCATGCAGGCGTACAAAAACGCCACTAGAACCGACAACGCGATCAAGGTTTCCAACGACCGCGACCCCAGCACGCGGTCATAGACGTTCAACATATACAACGGGCCGGTCAGCATCAGCATGTTCACGAAAAAGCTGAACACAGCAACCATCCAATAAAGGCTACGACTTTCGCTACGGACTTTGATCAATTCGTTTCTGCCGCGTGCGGCCAATTCGTCAGACATGCGCGTGTTATCGCCTTTGAGGTAAATATCGTGTTGTCGTCACCCAGCAAACTACAGAAAAGCGCGGCAAAGGTAACGGGTTATCTACTAACCGCGCATTTTCATCGCCAGCGCGTTCCATAGGGTCTATATACCCTAATCAACTGTCAATATAACTTAAAGCGTTTAAGCAATATGAAAATATCCATCTCTTTCCTCGTTCTTGCGGCCGTTTTGGGTGCCTGTGCGCCTGCCCCGCAAGGGGGTGGCGTGAATGACCCCTATGAGACCACAAATCGCAAGGTTCATGCCTTCAACAAATCGGTGAATGAAAACGTGTTCGGCGCATTTGGGGGTGATGGCACGGGTGCCGGGATTTCCCCTGCGCTGACCGACCGTGTGGTGAATTTTGCGCAAAACACTGGTGGGCCCAGCCTTGTCTTGAACGGCATTCTTCAGGGTGACGTGGAGGGTGCATCGGTCAACACCATGCGCTTTTTGCTGAACACCACCGTGGGTGTGCTGGGGCTATTTGATCCCGCCGCCGCCATTGGCCTGCCCGAACAGGATACCGATTTTGGTGAAACACTTGCGGTCTGGGGTGTGGCCGAAGGGGCCTATCTGGAACTGCCTATATTGGGTCCCTCGACAGAACGCCGGCTTGCGGGGCGGATCGTCGACTGGGTGATCAATCCTCTCGATAAGGTCGGCACCGTTGAGCAAAAAGATTATAGCACGATTGCAAACCTCGGTGCGCGTGTGATCAAGGCTGGTGACGCAAGCGGCGCCATTGACAGTGTACTGAACGATAGCGCCGACAGCTACGCCGCCCTGCGCCTGATTTATTTGCAAAACCGGCGCTTTGAACTGGGAACAACACCGCCCGACGACGCGGTCGATCCCTACGATGATCTGTATGGAGACCAGTAACATGTCGCATTTTTCCCGCCGTACTATGATGATCGCAGGGGCCTCCGCGCTTGTGTTACCCACCGCCAGTTTTGCGACCTCGGATGTTGCGGCCAAAGAAATGGTCGTCCGGCTGGTGGCGGATGTGAACGCGGTTATCAGTTCGGGCAAGTCAGAGGCCGGCATGATCGCCGATTTTGCCAAAATTCTTGATCGCTATGCCGATGTGCCGACCATCGCGCGCTATTGCCTCGGGGCCGATGCGCGCCGTGCAACAAGCGCGCAAATGACGGCGTATGTGCCCGCCTTCACGATCTATATCGCCGATAAATACGGGCGACGGTTCCGCGACTTTGTCGGTGGGGCGATTATCGTGAAAGACGCCAAAGCGGTGAAAAGCTGGATCGAAGTCGAAACCACGGTTGAGCTTCGCGGGCGGTCAGGGTTCCGTATGGATTGGCATGTGTCGGATCGGTCTGGGCGCAATGCGTTTTTCAACTTCATTATCGAAGGCGTGAACATGCTGTTGACCGAACGGGCCGAAGTGGGCGCAATGCTTGACCGACAGCGCGGCGACATCGACGCGTTAATCGCGGAAATGCGGGCATCATGATACGGGTGGAAGCAGCCCTATGCGTCTTGGCGCTGCCAAACATTACGATTGCGGGGCCCTTTGATGGGGTGTTCAAACAGGTCGCCAATGCCGACTGCGGACTTGTCGGCGTCGATGGCGGCGCGCTTGAAATCAAAGATGACATTTTCTACGGGGTCGAAATGCAATGCCTTATGACGCGCCCTGTCAATGTCACGAACATGGACGCCACACTCTATACAATGGAATGTTCGGGTGGTGATCAGGTCTGGACCGAAAGGGCCATGCTGATGCGGAACAAGGAAAAGCCGGGGCTGATCATGGTCTGGAACGGCTATGCATTTGCCTATGACGACTGTGATACCGCAGCGGCCGCCGCAGATTAATTGCCGCCCCCGATGATGTTATTGAGAACATCCATCAACACCTGATCGGCGACATCGTCGCTTGTGCCACCACTCATCACCGTGCCGTTGCCTTCGCCCACAGGCGGATCCATCGGCAGTGGCACAATCGGGCGGCCCTCTAAAACGCGGCTCATGGTTTGGCGCCAGATTTCGGCAGGCAATCCGCCGCCCGTGACACCGGTCAATGGACGGTTATCATCAAACCCCATCCAGACGCCGGTCACATATTCTCCGGTAAAGGCAATGAACCACGCGTCCCGTGCCGATTGGGTCGTGCCTGATTTTCCTGCGATTTGCCAACCGTCGATCTGCGCGCGTTTGCCGGTGCCGGCTTCAACAACCTGCGTCATCATCCAAGTCAACTGCCTTGCCGCACTTTCTTGAATGACGCGTTCGCCAATCCCTGTGCCCGTACTGTCCATCACCGGATCCGCATCGCCCTGAAACCGCAGTTCCACCATCCCGTAAGGGGTCACAGCCGATCCGCCGTTCAAAATGCCCGCATAGGCGCCAGTCATCTCAATCAGCGTGCTTTCCGACACACCAAGCGCCAGCGCAGGACCCGCAGCCAGTTCATTGTCTATGCCAAATTCGGTTGCAACCCGGCGCACCATTTCACGGCCCATCTGCTCTGATAAAATCACCGCAGGCACATTCCGGCTTTCGCGGATGGCTTGGGTCAGGGTGATCGGGCCCTTGAACTTGCGGTCGTAATTGGCCGGACACCAATTCCCCGACCCGCGTACATTCCAACAGGTTTTCACGTCGTTGATCATGTCATTGGGGGACATGCCCAATTCCAAGGCTGTGGCATAAATAAAGGGCTTGAACGCTGATCCGGTCTGACGTTTGGCCATTGTGGCGCGGTTGAACGCGCCTACGACGGTGTTGTCGCGCCCGCCCACCATCGCGCGCACCGCGCCGTCGGCTGACATCACAACAATCGCAGCCTCGGCTTGCGACCCTTCATCGACATCATTCTCAAAAACAGCCTTCAGCGCATCTTCGGCGGCGCTTTGAATGCGCTGGTCAAGGGTTGTCTTGATCACCACATCTTCGGTTGTGTTACGGGTGAAAAACTCTGGGCCACTGGCCATAACCCAATCGGCAAAATAACCGCCCGCTTTACGCTCTGCGGCGGCCGAAAGCGTTGCTGGGTTCGCTCTTGCCTCGGCGGCGGCCGACGATGACAAATACCCCTGTTCTTCCATCAGTCCCACAACAATATTCGCATAGTCTTGTGCGCGCTCAAGGTTGCGGGTCGGCGCGCGGCTTGTCGGGGCGGGCAACAGGCTCGCCAACATTGCGCTCTCTGCTGGGGTGACCTCGGCGGCTGATTTGCCAAAATAACGTTGGGCGGCGGCCTCAAAGCCACGGCTACCCGCGCCGAGATAGGCGCGGTTCAAATAGATCGTCAGAATCTCGTCTTTGGTATAAGCGGCCTCCATGCCCATCGCAAAAATTGCCTCTTTGGCCTTGCGCCATAATGTGGTGCGGCGACAATCATCTTCATAGGCACGCTCGGTTTCCCATGTGTTGGGGTCATAAGGCACACCAAGGCACAGCATTTTACCAACCTGCTGGGTGATCGTGGACCCGCCATTGCCCGACAGTGGGCCGCGGCCCTCGCGCAGGTTGATGCGCACCGCAGATGCGACGCCGCGTGGCGATACGCCAAAATGGCCGTAAAATCGCTTGTCCTCGGACGCGACAACCGCGTTTTTCAAATGAACCGAAACGGTATCGGTGGTGACCATGCCGCCAAACTGGTCGCCGCGCCAAGCAAACACAGCGCCGTTTGCATCGGTCATCGTCACCGACCCACGGGCACGGCCATCGATCAAACTTTCCATCGGGGGCATTTGACTGGCAAAGTAGTAAACCCCAAGGCCCACAATAATCGACATGACCAGTGCGCCGCGCCATAAAATCTTCCACACCAGACCAAACACAAACCTAAACAGACCCGTGATCAACCCGACCACCCAGCCGATCGGGCCGCGACGGGCCGCTTTGCGTTTTGCGGGTCTGCGGCGCGCAGGTTTCGGTGCCGCCTTTTGCGGCGCGGTTTTTGTTGCGTAACGCTTGTCGGCCACCAGCGGCGACTTGCGATTTCCGGTTTTACTCATGCTCTGCCCAACTGACATTTGTGTCTGTTTTTGGCACTGTAACGGGTTTGATTAGGATTGTTTAGCGCCAGATACACCCTCGGCGGATTTAGATTGTGCCTTATTTTTAATCTATTGTGCTAAATTGTGCAAAATTTGTGCAAATTTGACGAATCCAGCAACAAAACAAGCCCCTGATGCATTGCTGCACCTGCACAGTGCGGTTTTGATCCTCGCAAGCAATGCAGCAGTGCGCTGGATTTGCGGATGAAATCGACAAGGGGAAGACCAGTGAAACTGATCATCGCAACAAT
>TARA_R110002051_G_scaffold275909_1_pt1 | contig 16396 bp, 14 predicted proteins | sample TARA_R110002051 | Tara Oceans TARA_R110002051 (sample SAMEA4397023) | marine metagenome | biome: Polar Biome; feature: [MES] marine water layer (ENVO:01000295) within the mesopelagic zone...; material: water (ENVO:00002006), including particulate matter (ENVO:01000060) such...
AAATGATTTAATATTAGATGCTGATACGACTGTAGAAGGAAGTATTACAGTTTCTGATGCTGCTGGAAACTTAGGAAACAATTCAATTCGAAAAATATATGATGTTATAATTACAACTATTAATATTCCATTAATTAGTACAATTAGTATAGATTCAAATATTTTGAATGATGCAATTACTTCTGATAATACTTTGATTATTAGTGGAACTTCTGAAGCAAGCAGAAATATTGAATTATTTTCTTCAGGGGTTGGTATTGGTACAACTACTTCTAATTCTTTTGGAAATTGGTCATTTGATTATGCTAGTGTCGTTTTAGCAGATGGCACTTATTTTATAACTGCAATTGCATCAGATCAATATGAAAATAGAAGTTTACCATCCACTATTTTTGAAATTCAAATAGATACACAAGCACCAACTGTTGATAATCATGTAACAGATAATCTTAGTCCGATTGTTACTGGTTTAGGTATACCTAATGAAATTCTTACAGTTACAATAGATGTAAATAATGATGGAAACTCCGAAGTTACCTATACCGTAGTAGTAGATAATACAGGCATTTGGACAATTAATACAGCAATTGAAAGCCCAGATACTGGCGTTTTATCAGGATTATCTTATCCAACAATTTTATCTATTTCAGTTTCTGATATTGCAGGGAATTCAAGTATAGGAATTATAGAAATTAATAATGATTTTGATGATGATGGCTTAACAAACGCTGAAGAAGCAATGTTAGGGACTGATCCAAATAATCCAGATAGTGATGGTGATGAAATATTTGATGGTCAAGAAGTTACAGATAATACAAATCCTTTAGATGATTGTGATTCAATTGAAGGAACACCTTTAGATGCATCAGATTGTGATGAAGATGGGCTATCGAATGCGCAAGAATATACAATTGGAACGGATCCTAATATGGCTGATACCGATAGAGATGGTATTAATGATGGACAAGAGGTTACAGATAATACCAGCCCATTAGATGCTTGCGATTCTATTGGAGGCATTCCTCCAGTTGATGTTGCTTGTGATATTAGTATTGCTAGTGATTTAGTAGCTCCTGATACAAATGATGGTGTGTTTAGGATTATAAATATTGAAGCTTTCCCAAATAATTCAGTAGAAATTTTTAATAGATGGGGTGTAAAAGTATTTGAGACAACAAATTATAATAATAACACGAATACATTTACTGGATTAGCAAACGGGAGAGCTATTATAAAAGTAAAAGAGCAACTACCAGCTGGGACCTATTTTTATATAATTAAATATTTAAAGAAGGGAGTTCCATTACAAAAAAATGGGTACTTATATATAACTAGATAATTTAACGAAAAAACTATGGAGCTTCGTAAATATATTAAAATACTGATGTTAGTATGCTTAGCAGAAATACCATTTTTGGAAGGTGTAATTGCTCAGCAAGATGCACAATACACACAGTATATGTATAATACCATTGCAGTCAATCCAGCCTATGCAGGTTCTCGTGGCGCTTTAAGTATTGCTGCATTACACCGTTCTCAATGGGTGGGTCTTGATGGTGCTCCAATAACGCAAACATTTAACATTCACAGTCCAATATCATCTAAAGTTGGAGCTGGTTTATCTATTGTTAATGATGAAATTGGTAACGGAACCAATCAAGATACTTATTTTGATGCTGTTTTTTCATATACAATACATACTTCAGAAAACGATAAACTTTCATTTGGACTTAAAGCAGGTGGACATTTTTTAAATATCGATTTTAATAAATTAAGAAATTATAACCCTTCAACGTCTATTTCAGGTGATTCAGGAATAGATAAAAAGTTTTCTCCAAATTTTGGAGCAGGAGTTTATTTTCATAATGAAAAATTTTATGCAGGACTTTCCATTCCTAATATTTTAGAGACTGAACATTTTGATGATTCTTCTGGTACGACATCTTATATAGCTCAAGAGCGAATGAATTTTTATATAATTTCTGGTTATGTTTTTGATTTGTCATATAATTTAAAACTTAAACCAGCAGTATTGTTTAAAGGTGTTAACGGAGCTCCATTACAAGCAGATTTTTCTACAACACTATTGTATAATCAAAAATTTTCAATTGGAGGTGGTTATCGATGGGATGCTGCTATAAGTGCTTTAGTAGGATTTCAAATAACGGAACAATTAATGCTCGGATTGGCCTATGATAGAGAAACAACCTCTTTAGGAGCTACTAGTTTTAATGATGGCTCTTTTGAAGTTTTTATCCGCTACGAGTTTAAAACTCGATATAAAAATGCATTAACTCCTAGATTTTTTTAACAGATGAAGAAAACAACTTACATTTTTATCATCAGTTTTTTTAGTGTGCTAGCTACAGGGTTTGCTCAGAATGCTGGTGTGAAAAAAGCTGACGATAATTTTAATAATTACGCTTACGCATTGGCTATTTCTAGTTATGAAGAACTAGTTTCAAAAGGCTATGAATCTGAAGCAATATTCAAGAATCTAGGAGACGCTAATTATAATAATGCAAATTATGAAGAAGCATCAAAATGGTATGCAAAACTATTCGATTTTAAAAAGGAAAATGTTGGGGTCGAGTATTATTTCAGATATGCACAATCTTTAAAATCTATTGGAGACTATAAAAAGTCTGATGATTTTATGAAGAAATTTAATTCGATAAAAGAAAATGATTCAAGAGCTAAGCTATTTTTAAATAATACAGAGTACTTAGAAAGTATAAAATCAAAAACAAGAAGATTTAAAATCCAAAAATTAGATATAAATTCTCCAGCTTCAGATTTTGCTCCTTCTATTTATAAAGATGGGTTAGTATTTGCAAGCGCAAGAGATACTGGTTTATTTACGAATAAAATACACGAGTGGAATAATAAGCCCTTTTTAGATTTATATAAAGTAGAAAAAACAAGTGATAGTTTAAACGATATTTCAAAATTTTCAAGTGCCCTAAATACCAAAACTCATGAATCATCTACTGTATTTACAAAAGATGGAAAAACGATATATTTTACACGAAATAATTCTAAAAAAGGAAAGTTTTCTCTTGATGAAAATGGATTAAGCAGACTTAAAATTTATAGAGCTAGTTTAGAGAATGGTATTTGGACAAATCTTGAAGAACTTCCTTTTAATGATGATAATTTTTCTACAGCGCACCCAAGTTTAAGTGCAGATGAGCATACTCTATATTTTGCCTCAGACATGCAGCCAAGTTATGGACAATCAGATATTTTTGAGGTAGAAATATTTGACGATGGTAGCTTTGGAACCCCTAAAAATTTGGGTAATATAATTAATACAGAAGCAAAAGAAACATTTCCTTTTATGTCTTCTGATGGTGTTTTATATTTTGCTTCTGATGGACATCCTGGTTTAGGTGGTTTAGATTTATATAGTATAGAATTGGGTTCAGATATAGTAACTAATTTAGGAGAACCTATTAATAGTCAAGAAGATGATTTTTCTTTAATTCTAAATAATGAAAAACATAATGGTTATTTTGCATCAAACAGAAAAGGAGGTATGGGTAGTGATGATATCTATAGTTTTACATTTGAGAAATTAGCTCCAGAAGAACCAAAAATGACTAATTCAGGTTTAAATGGAACCGTTATTGATAAAATTACAGGGAATCAAATTCCATTTGCCAAAGTTACTATCTATGATTACGCAAATAATGAATTGATTGAAATTGAAACAAATAATGAAGGTAGATTTTTTACTAAAATCGAATTCCCAAATAAAAAATATAGATTTGTTTCTGATGTAGATGGGTATAATGATGCAACTGTTTACCTTATTACTCCTGAAGGTGAAGTAGATAATACATTAAATAATTTAAATTTCATCATAAGTATGGATAAAGGACAGAGTACTGCAGTTGTTGGTGCTGATCTAAATGAAATACTTAAATTAAAGCCAATCTACTTTAATTTAAATAGTTCGTATTTGAATCCAGAATCATATCCGGAGCTAGATAAAATTGTCAACTACATGAAAGAACATCCGGAAGCTAAAGTTGAGGTTGGGTCTCATTCGGATAGTAGAGATAGTGACAATTATAATTTATGGTTATCAGATCGTAGAGCAAAATCTACAGTAAAATATATTGTTTCTATGGGAGTTTCTGAAGAACGTATTTCAGGTAAAGGTTACGGTGAAACACAATTGGTAAACAAATGTAGTAATGATGTTCCCTGCTCTGATGCACAACATGCTTTAAACCGTAGGTCTGAATTTATTGTAATTAAAAACTAAATTTTTAATCAATTTTTATTATCCAATCAATTGTCGGATGTTGTTTTGGAGCAAAATATGCACCCAAGGCTTTTAATTTAAGGGTCAACGAGCTTAGTTTTTCTAATGTTTTTATTTGGAGAATATATTTTTCTCCAGCAGGAATTTCAAAAACTGGAGAACTATTGTAAAAAGTATAGAGCATTTCATTTTCAAATAAAAGGTTACTACTAGAAATATTTTCTAATTCAATTTCTAATACTTCTGTTTTTCCAACATATGATGCTTTATTAACGATAATACTTTGATGCAGTAAAGGGTTTAGAAATTCAGATTTTCCTACCAATAAAGAGTTATATACAGCAACCGTTCTACCAGCAAAAAGTGACTCTTTAATACTTTCAGAGGTTCTTTCTTTTGCAAAGACTAGTGTAATAGGTCTGCTATTTCCTTTTTCAGTATAATCCCAAGCAATAAGACCGTGAATATCACTAGTTCCCATAATGGTTAAATTCTGATCCAAAGCTATCGCAAGAGCTTCCTCAGAATAATCTACAGTATTAATAACTTCAATACCTTGTAATTCTCCTTTTTTGATTCGTTCTTTTTGAAAATCACTTAAAATTGGTGTTCCTTTTGGCGATTGTGCATACCAAGCTGGATGGTTCCAAAAAACAAAACCTCCTTGTTTTTTTGCTTCTTTAAAAGAATCTTCTGCTTCTTTTGAAATAATTTTATTTGCATCAGAAATAAAAATAGCATTGTTATGACCAATTGGAGCTCCCCTTGTAATTTCTGAACCATGTATGATTATTAGGTTGTGATCTTTTGCTTCTTTCAAAGCTAATTCAAATGAGCGATTACGATCGGGATGTGGAATATCGGCAGAATGTGGTTGGTATTCTAAATGCTCGGTTAATGAAATTACATCTAAATTATCTCTAAGTGCTTCCATAACACGAATAGTTGGCCAAACATTTCCATCTGAAAAAACAGAATGCTGATGAAAATCTGTTTTCAAAGTTAGATATCCTTCAATATTAGGATATTTTAATGCATTAGCAACATGTGTGTGAGATTGTGCATATGCACTACAGAATAATAATAGTGTACAGGATAATAAAATGATATTTTTCATCTAAAATAATTTTGCTTAAATATATTAGATAAAATTAAAGTGTATATTAATTTAAAATGCTGTTTAAGTTAAATAATAGCGAACATAGATCTATAAAATCTAGTCTGGTAGGGGTTCACATAAATGACCAGATGCTTCAATAAGTTCGATTACATCGCTCTCATTTAAATTTTCTTTAGCTTCAATTCTTAACACATTATCAATATCTTCAGTGTCTACGGACCAATTGGTAATTATGTTAGTGTTAAAAAGAGGTTTTAGTGAATTTACCTTTTTTTTGGTTTTGATATCCGTTTTAAAAAGTAATAGTTTCATATTGTGATTGCTTTTTTTTTGAATAGATTGATGTTTGCTAACAATGCTTATTCTGGAGTTTCAGATTTATGTCTTTGAATTTCGTTTTCCACATATTCATCATAGGATTTCTCACCCTTTTCTTCCCAGAATTTTCCATAATATTTCCATTTAGAAAAATCTCCTTCTCTTCCTTCTCTGCATGAGTATTTTGATCGTTCAGAATGTCTGCGTTTATGACCTCTGCCACCACCAATGCCACCTAAAAGAATTTTAAAGAGGACAAATAATCCAATTGCTTGTAAATAAGTAATGGTGGTAAGTCCAAACAGTTCAGGCATCAACCAATTCCAAAGGCACATGATTATGTAACCGAATAATGTGATGAGAGCGGCAATTCCTAAGCCTCCTAAAATAATCATGCCAGCAATTTGTAGTGGAGATTTACGTCTCATTTTATGTTTAAAAAAGTTTGTCATTTTTTTAATTTTATAGTTAATCGATAATTTTTATTTCTAATTCTTTAAAAAGCAATGATATTGCTCTATGGCGTCTAGACATTAAAGTTCCTTCTGGAATTCCAGTTTCTAAAGAAATTTCTTTATAAGAATACCCTTCAAAATCTATAGCGATGATAATATCTCTATAGTCGGGTTTTAAGCTTTGAATCGCATATTTCAAATGATTTTTCATTTCTTCTGAATATTGATTATCAGGAGCGTCATAAAACACTTCTGCAAATTCTAATAATCGATCTTCATTTTCGTCTATAACGCTATTAATAGGTCTATTTTCTCTCATTATATCAATAATTTTATTTCTAATTGATCGATATACAAAACCCGCAACATTATTTATTGGAGAATATCGATCTGCACCGGCAAATAATTTTAAAGCGACATCTTGAATGATATCTTCAGGATCTGTATCAATACTTACCTTAATCCTCGTATTTATATAGGATTTGATAGTATTGTACTCTCTGCCAAAAAAATCTTTTAGCTTTATGTTATTTTCTCCTTCAGAGGTCATTTAGTAAAGCCGTTTTAGTGCTCTTTCATTTATAAAGACGATGCTTTTCATATTCATTGCATTTTTTTATACTTTTTTTAAAAAAAAGGGAAAAAAGATAAATATCTAGAAAAAATATACCCTTTATAGCTAGAGTTTTGAGTGCATTCCATTTTTCCCAGCAATTGAAAGTAAAACGATTAAAAATCTATTTCGTTACTAGACATAAAAGAGTAATTTTAAAAAAAAATAAACTTATGATTATTCACAATTTCGGTATTGAAAATTCAATTTTGAATAAATTTATAGCTGAGCTTAGAGATATCAAAATTCAAAAAGATAGTATGCGTTTTCGTAAAAATATTGAGCACATTGGTGAAATTTTAAGTTATGAATTGAGTAAAACCCTACCATATAATAATCAACTAATTGAAACTCCTTTAGGAAAAAAAGATATTTTGATACCTAATAACGTTGTTTTATGTAGTATTTTAAGAGCAGGACTCCCTTTACATCAAGGATTATTAAATTATTTTGATAATGCAGAAAATGGCTTTATTTCTGCTTATCGTCATCATAAAGATAATGAAGATACTTTTGAGGTGATTGTGAATTATTTTGCTGCACCATCTTTAGATAATAAAATTTTAATTCTCGCCGATCCAATGCTAGCGACAGGCAGAACTTTAGAAAATGTTTTAAATGGACTTAAAAAACATGGTACACCTAAACAAATTCATATAGTTTCTGTAATTGGCTCTAAAATGGGAGTGACTCATATATCAAAAATATTTCCCCAAAACACCAATTTATGGATAGCAGCAATTGATGATGAATTGAATAAAAAAGGATACATCATCCCAGGTTTAGGCGATGCCGGTGATTTAGCTTTTGGGATTAAACTTTAAAGATTTTCACGGCGTTCTCTTCTATCGTCTCTGCGTTCTCTTCTATCTTCTCTAACTTCGCCTTTATCTTCTGCTAATTCTTCTTTTGTTTCATTGATATCGGCAGACATAGTCAACATAAATTTTTCTAAGACAGTTATTTGGGTTGTATTAGATGATTTAAAGCTCCCAAGTAATATTATCTGATTTTCTAACCTATTTTGCAACTCACTTAAATCTCTTTCATCATCTCTTTTATCTCTTTTATCATCACGAGTATTAACTCTATCTCTTGTCATATCTTTTAAATCATCGGTAGAACCTTCATATTTTCTTCTGTTTTTTCTTTTCTCTCTTCTATCGGTTCCAACTTCTCTTGTACTTTGAACAACTTCTACATTTGCTCTTGCTAATTTTGCTTTAGTTTGCTCAATTTCTCTTTCCATGTTATTTATAAGTTGTGGTTTGTTAGCAGGATTAATTTTATAATTACTAGTTTGTGACTTAAAAGTTTCTAATTCTGCAATATCTCTAGAAAGTAACTCTTTATCTATTTTAATTTGATTATGATCTTGAACAGCTTCTTTAATATTTTGAGCCATTATTGTAGAACTAGCAATATGTACACTTGCGTATAAAATATATTTAATGGTTTTCATAGGTTTATATTTATAAGATTTTAATTTTGAATTTTTTTTAAAAAAAAGTTTAACGAATAACGTTTTTTCTATAAAAAATAGTATAAATATTAGTATGATTAATGGCTAGTTGTTAATTTGTTATTGATTAAAAAAAAGTTTTAACTTTTTACTCTAGAGAAACGGGTGTAGGATCATTTTCTTTAATTCGGGTTCTGCATTTTTTTTCAATAGCCAAAACATTTTCTATTTCGGTCATATAAATTACATCGGGTACATATTTATCGGTTTGATTTTTACGATGTTGTATTTTGCCAGTTCGAAGTTGTAATTCAAGACTTCCTAAAGTAGGTTTATTTCGTATTTGAATATTTCCTGAAAATTGTTCCCAATCTGTTGTTGTAATAATACCTTTTCTAAATTGTATAAAACGGGTAGGAGTACCAACAAAGTAACTTCCTTTTTGAAAAAATTGCGCCACTCCCCATGCAAACATTCCAATACCTACTAAGACAAATACACCAATTACAATAGCGGGTAATAGTAATGGTTTTAGATTATCTAGACTTGCGGTTACAGGAACATCATTTGATGTAAAATTAACTTCTTCGTTTTTTAATAATGGTCCAAAAAATGCAAAAAAGAAAATACTTGTAAACCCAAGCCAAAAAATCCCAAAAATAATTGTAAAGAAAGAATTTCGTAATGGTTTATTTCTTTTAGATTTACAAATGAAATCTGCTGTTTCAGGTTCTATAATTAACCTTAATTCTAAGGGTATATTATTAATTGAATGGTTCATTTAGATAAGAGTTAATCATTAACTTATAAAGATACTAGAATAAGAAAAAATATAGTAATCGGATTGATGAATGGATAGTATGGGTTTTTTTACTATTGATTTTAAATCATAAATTACTAATTATACAGAATAATTGTATGGTATAGTAAATTTGAAATTACTTCCTTTGCCTTCTTCACTTTCAACCCAAATTGAGCCCCCTAATTTTTCTACAAATTCTTTGCATAAAATTAATCCAAAACCAGAACCAGTTTCTTTTAAAGTTCCGGCTAAAGATATATTTGTAGCAACCTTAAAAAGATTATTACACATTTCTCTATTTATTCCGATGCCATTATCTGAAACAGTAACTTCAACCTGATCTTGTTTTGAAATGGTTGAAATACGAATATCTCCTCCTGGTCTAGTATATTTTATGCCATTAGAAATTAAATTTCGTAAAATAGTTCTAACAATTTTTTCATCTGAAAAAACTTCAATCTGACTTTTTTTTAGAGGATGTAGAGTTATATTTTTAGTTTTTGCAATAGGATGAGATAACTCTATTACTTCGTTACATAGAGCAGTTAAATTAATTTGCTCTGATTTATAATTTATTTGACCAGTTTGCGATTTCGCCCAATTTAATAAATTATCAAGTAAGATAAGACTATTGTTTGTTGTGATTTTTATAAGACTTAAAAATTCTTCAGACTCAGCAATAGATGAAGAGTTTATAGTTTTTGATAAAAGTTCACTTAGTACCATAATATTATTAAAAGGGCTTCTTAAATCATGGGCAATAATTGATAAAAGTTTGTCTTTTGTATTATTAAGATCTCTTAATTGCATTTCACTTTCTTTTAAAAGTTGTTCTGCTTTTTTACTTTTGGTAATATCGCGGATTACTCCAACTATGAATTTTTCTCCTTTAGCGTTAATAAAACGAGACTTTCTTGTAGAAATAATTTTTTTCGCACTCTGTCCAATAGTAAGTGATTCTTCATTTATGTTTTCAATCCCATCTAAAAGAACTTGCTTGTCTATTTTTAAAAAGCTTTCACGCTCTTCAGGTGGTACGTTTTCGGCAAGTGTTTTACCTAGCATTTCATATCTCGGAAGTTCAAAAATTTCACAGAATGCATCATTTACAAATAGCAATCTACTTTGATCGTCTTTAATAAATACAGAATCACCCATATTGTTAAGTACAGTATTGGTGTATTTTAAAATTTCATTTTCTATTTCTTGCTTTTCTTCAATACTAAGTAGCCCTATCTGTTTTCGAAGATTTTTATTTTGCTTTTTAAGTTCAGCAATTTCTTTTTCTAAATTTTCTCGTAGAATGTTGTGGTCCATTTTACTCAGTTGAGTTATTTGATTTAGAGATGGTTATGAAAATTACAAAGAGGGGGTTTGTAAACTAAACTAAAGTAGTAAATTTTTTTTAATAGCGGTTAGTTTATCCGTTTTTAACTAAAACGATTAAAGCAAATGACTAATATTTTATTAATTATTGTATTAATTTCCCCAAAAAAAGAAATAATATTAAAAATTTTCTTCTGTAAGTACTTTATTAACTATTGCCCCAGTAAAATTTCCACTATAAACGGCATTAGCAACTGAACGTAACATAGCAGTATTATCACCACAAGCATAAACACCTGTAATGGAGGTTTCTTGAAAATTATTTACCTTTATAAATCCATGTTCCGTAAGTTCACATCCTAAAATTTCTGGGATGTCAGTATGTTGGGTAAATGGAATTACTGCATAAGCTACATCGAAATCTATTTTACTAGCATCATTAAATATTATTTTTTTTACCTGACCATTTTCGTGTTCTACTTCGGCTATTTCTTTTTCAATAATATTAATATTATGCTTTTTTAGTTTCAGTTGCTGTTCTTCATTAAAATCTGCTTTTCCCGAAGTCAAAATAGTAATAGTATCAGTTAGGTTATTTACTAAAGATGCAATATGAAAAGCTCTTTCCCCATTTCCTATTATTCCTGTTTTTTGACCACGTAATTCATATCCATGACAATATGGGCAATGAACGACAGAAATTCCCCAACAATCAGAAAACCCTTTTATATTAGGCATAGTGTCTTTTATTCCTGTAGCAAAAATTATTTTTTTGGCACTAAACTCTTCATTTTCTTGTGTAGTAATTATAAAACCATTCTTGTTCTTCTTTCCTGTAACGGCAACGGTTGTTATTAATTTTACAGTACTATATTTTAAAACTTGCTCTTTTGCTATTTTAGCTATTACACTTGGTTTTTCACCATCTTGTGTAATAAAGTTATGCGAATGTGGGGTTTGTTTGTTGCATGGTGATTCACTATCTATTATTAAAACAGTACGAAGAGAACGCCCTAATGCCATTGCAGCAGATAGTCCTGCATAACTGCCTCCTATTATAATTACCTCAAAAATTTTATTTTTTGCCATGAGATTATTTGATTAAAATCATACTATTTGTTATATACATTAATTTGCTAATGCAACTATGTGGCAAATATAATTATTATATTTGTAATTGCAACATAATAGCAATAACAAATGAAAAGAAGAAATACGCCAACAAAAGCGGCGGTATTGTCATTACTCACTTCTACCAGGAAGGCTATGAGCCAAGATGCAATTGAGCAGAAAATAAATATTGAAATAGATAGAACTACTATTTATAGAGTGTTAAATAGGTTTTGTGAAGATGGTATTCTCCACAAGATTGTAGCCGAAGACGGAAAACAGTATTTTGCTATTTGCATGAAATGTGATGAAAAAAAATTAGCGCTTCATCATTTTCATTTTAGATGTACAAATTGTCAAACTATTGAGTGTTTGCCTATGCCTGTTCATTTTTCACTTTCAGAAGGATATTCAGTTGAGAGTGTTAATTGTGTACTTACAGGAATCTGTAAAGATTGCTCGAAAAGTTAGTTTGATTCTAGTTTATTTTTAACCAGTTAAAAAAGCTTGTCTCTAAAAAGACAAGCTTTTCCTATTTTTTAGGATACCAATAATAGAAATAGTAGTGGAAATATAAGTCCTGCAAGAGCTAATTTCCAACCTCTTTTTTTGAAGGTATTTTTACCATGCGTAACAAGTAGCGTTCCTGTTACGGCTATTGTAATAAGCGAGATCGCAAAAATATCAGAATAGTAAATCCACCAATTACTTGTATTTTTATGTAAACCCATCATTTGGCTAATAATTGGAGTTTTAATAAACGATATAATCTCACCTTTTCCCGTTTTTACATCTATTGTAACTTCAGTATTATTAAATGTCAGACGTAACTCGCTTCTCCGTACTAATTGTCTTTTAAACGTATCATCAATATTTAGTTTCGCTATTATTTTTTTAAGATCTGGCTCAGCTAAAGGTTCTATATTTTCCGGAAGTAAAACCTCTATTTGCTTAGATTCTACGGTATATTTTTCGGCATGCCAAGAGCTTCTGTGGTTCATTAAAAGACCTGAAAAAGCAAAAGAAACAATCAGTCCTACATAAAAATAGCCTAAATCGCGGTGTAAAGCTCGTAATTTATGTGCTTTCATAATCTTAAAATTTATAAGTTAATGTGCTTAAGAAATTACGAGGAGCAATAGGGTTGATGCTATTATCATCATGTACATTATAATTTAGTACGTTACCTATATTTGCTAATTTGGCACTTAATATAAATTTTTTGTAGGTATATGAAAGTGTAGCGTCAAACTCAAAATAGTCCGATAACGGGATTAATTCTCTATCATCACCTTCAACGGTAACACGTTTATTACGACCTGCAAAACGCTCTCCAAAATAGGTACCTATTATTCCAATATTAAATCCGGTTAACGGGCCTTTTTCAATTTGATAATTAGCACTTGCATTAGCTGTATTATTCGGATTATAGCGTAATAAATCACCAACAATATAGGTGTTTGTCTTTGTATATTTGGTTTCATTAAAACTATAGCCAGCTAAAATGCTTAAGCTAGGTATTGGACGGTAGGCAACATCTATTTCTATTCCCTTACTTTGTACTTCACCAACTAATTCTTTAATATTAGAATTTGTATTTCCGTTTGCTAAAGAGGTTTGAGCGAGGTTGCTATTTGTAATTTGATATACTGTTACGTTAGCAAATAATTTATCATCAAATAATTCATTTTTAATACCAATTTCATACTGGTCAATTAGAGAAGGCTCTAAGGCATTTCCATCTATGTCAGTCCCCGTATTGGTGTCAAAAGAATTTGAATAACTTGCAAAAATTGAATTGTTTTCTGTTGGTTGTATAATAAGACCAAAGCGTGGCGTAAATGCATCATCATAGGCATTACTAAGGGAGCGACTATCACTTCCGTATGAGTACACATCGCTTTCCGTATCTTGATAGGTATAACGTACTCCTGCCAGTAATTTTATATAATTATTTAGAGCAATTAAGTCTTGAACATATATTCCAAAACGTTGAATAGGAGTAGAGGTCAAAGTGTTTTTGTCAAGTGTAGGAATATCATTTCTGAAATTTTCATAATCAGGTGTGAAAATATTTATCTCATCATAATCGATATTTGCATAACGTGTTGCTTTTGTTTTATACATTTCGGTATCGGCACCTATTAACAATTGGTGTGTAATTTTTCCGGTATTGAATACTCCTTTAAGATCTAATTGTTGTAAAAAATAGTTATCTAATGATTCGCTATGTTGTAGACTTCTTTCCCATGTACCATCTTCTTGAATTGTACCTCCAGAAGTATTAGGTCGTGTGTTGCTAAATAAATCAGTATTATAGTGGCGAAATGAGTTTATAAATGCTAAATTCCATTTATCAGACAAGGCGTGATTTAATGTAGCGGTTGTTGCTATTTGTTCCGCATTATTATAACCCCATTTTACGCCTACGAACTGGTCTCTTGGTAAATCTACTAATTGGTAATTGATAATTCCGGCGCCAAAATCTGGCGTACGTTTATCGTGTGTGTAATCTGCTTCTACTAATAAATTAGTTTTTGAACCTAGTTTAAAAAGAAAAGAGGGATTAAAATAGGTAGTTTCGGAAGATACATATTTTCTGAAACTGTCTGCAGAGCTATATGATCCATTAAAACGATATGCTACTTTTTTAGCATCGCCAATTGCTCCATATACATCAAAAGCAGGTTTAATTAAATTAAAACTTCCTATTGTAAGTGCAGCTTTACCGCCAAAATCAAAACGTGGTTTTTTGGTAATGATATTAATTACACCGCCGGCCTCAACATTTCCAAAAAGTATAGCAGCGCTTCCTTTTAATACTTCCATACTTTCAATGCCACTTGTTTCGGTCATCATTCCACTAAAGTAGCGAACACCATTTTTGAATGTATTGTTACTTCCTAAGCTATATCCTCTAGCAGCTATTTCTTCTTGGTAACCACCAGTCGTTCCTTTTATGTATACTCCATTTGTGTTTTTTAAAATATCAGAAATAGAATTTACTTGCTGATTTTCTAATGTTTTTTGGGAAATAACGACAGCACTTTGTGGTAGATCTAATATTTTAATACCTGCTTTTGCAGTATTTGGTGTTTTATTAAATATGCTTCCTGAAACGACTACTTCGGATAATTCATTTGTATCTTCTTCTAATTGAATAAAACCAAGTTGAGTAACTTCATTATTTGATAGAGTAATGTTGATAGTTTTGGTAATATAGCCAATATAGGAAATAACTAATTTGTAATTTTTTGCAGAAAGTCCAGTTAGTGCAAATTCTCCGTTTCTACTGGTGATGGCATTTTTGTTTGTACTTGTGCAAATTATAGTCGCTCCTTCCAAAGGTTCGTTTGCTGTAGTAACCACTTTTCCTTTTATGGTTTGTGATTCTTGTGCTTTAACTTGACTGGTGATTAATAATGTAAAGAATAGAACTTTAAAAAAGCTTTTCATTTTATTTAGATTAAATATAAATTGAGCGCAAATCTAAAAACAAAAACAAAACAAACCAAAGCTTATTTAGATTAATTAAATATAAACTTTAATAGAGTTTCTATCTTTTTGTAATCCAATAAATTATATTAATTTTTTATGTTTATTTAGATATAATTTAATTCCGAATAGTAGATTTTAGCATAGTATATTCGTATAAACATTAAGGAAAGTATAATTATTTAGAGAATGAAACATAAAATTTGGAGAATCATATGGACTTATATATTTACTTGGATACTAGCTTTTATTATCATATTACCAAGAATGTTAAGTGGAAAATTTTCTTGGGTTAATTTATATGAACGCCTAGTAGATCTTTTTAGTTTTTCAGGTTTTTGGATTGCCATTCATGTAATTTTTATTTTATGCTATTTCTTATTACTAGCATTTTTCCATTTTAAGAAAATTTATAAAACGTACGGATACTTAGTGATGCTTAAGCACATCGGACTTAAATTTTTAACACCAATTTTGCTATTTGTGTCTATTTATAAAGTAATCATTTATGCAAATACGTTTGAAGATTTTGATTTTAATTGGGACAGTTCTATAGAAAATAAAACAAATAGTAGTCATGATTATTTTGCTATTGATAACAAGCAAAGAGGAATGAATGTTTTTGGACTTGAAGGTCATGATGAACTAGCTATCAATGAATTGGTCAAAAATAATATAGAATGGGTTGCTGTTGTTCCTTTTATGTTTCAAAAAAGCCAATTAACAAAAACTATGAATGTTCCCGATAGTATAGGCATTTGGACGCCTCGTGACTCTAGTTTTATGAATACAATAGCGGCTTTACAAGCTAAGAATGTAAAAGTAATGCTTAAGCCACATTTATGGATGCATGAGGGTTGGCGCTCAAATGTTACTTTAGATACTCCTAAAGAATGGAGTATTTGGTTTGCATCTTATCGTAAAAACATGTTGCATTATGCTGCAATGGCAGAAAAATCGAAAGTAGATTTATTGTGTATTGGTACCGAATTAAAGAGTTCATTAAAGCATGCTCCACAGCAATGGATTACTTTAGTTAAAGATATTAAAACCATTTATTTTGGTAAGTTGACCTATGCTGCTAATTGGGATGGCGAATTTAATTTAGTTCCATTTTGGGATCATATGGATTATATTGGAGTACAGGGATATTTTCCATTAACAAAAATTAGTAGCCCTGAACTTGATGATATAAAAAAGGGTTGGGATAGACATATAGTTACTTTAGAGAATTTAGCTAATACTTATCAAAAGCCTATTCTGTTTACTGAAGTTGGTTATCGTAGTGATGTAACTAGCACCATACGACCTTGGGAATGGAATGAATTTGGAAGCATTTTAACTGATAAGAAGTCTAATAAAACTCAACAATTAGCCTACGAAGCTTTATTTCAAAAATTATGGGATAAACCTTGGTTTGCA
>TARA_R110002051_G_scaffold125530_1_pt1 | contig 16388 bp, 16 predicted proteins | sample TARA_R110002051 | Tara Oceans TARA_R110002051 (sample SAMEA4397023) | marine metagenome | biome: Polar Biome; feature: [MES] marine water layer (ENVO:01000295) within the mesopelagic zone...; material: water (ENVO:00002006), including particulate matter (ENVO:01000060) such...
CAACATCCAGATCAACAACCGCACCATCGAGAACTTCTTCGGTCGTGAGACAGCGCGCATGGTTGTTCGCCAGCCGCTGGAACTGACTGAAAACGTCTCCAAGTTCGACGTGTTTGTCACCGTCAAAGGCGGCGGCACTACTGGTCAGGCTGGCGCGATCCGTCACGGTATCACTCGTGCTCTGATGGAATATGACGAAACACTGCGTGGCGTGTTGCGCAAAGCTGGTTTCGTTACGCGTGATGCTCGTGAAGTTGAACGTAAGAAAGTGGGTCTGCGTAAAGCGCGTAAGCGTCCTCAGTACTCCAAGCGTTAAGTCGCAAGACTTACCCGCAAAGCGCCCGGCCTCCTATTGGATACCGGGCGTTTTTGTATCTGCGGCAAAATGCCGCTTACGCTCTAGTGCGCTGGAAAGCTCCGTAATTCAAGGTGTTTAGCCGGATCTCTGTGGTTAATGATGAATACTTCACCTTGTCAAAAATGGGGTTTTTCATTAACATCGGATTCATTTTGTGCATGCGGATTAAAACTCTTAAAAGGGCTTACAAAAGGCCTGAATTAGCAGATGGGAGACGACTGGATGAGTAATGACGGCGTTAACAATGGCCGGCGTCGCTTCCTGGTGGCAGCCACAGGTGTTGTGGGTGCGGCCGGAGCCGTAGGGGTGGCAGTACCCTTCGTGGGATCGTGGTTCCCGAGCGCCAGAGCCAAGGCGGCAGGTGCGCCGGTCCGGGTAAATATCGGCAAGCTGGAAGCGGGGCAGCAGATTATTGCTGAATGGCGCGGCCAGCCTGTGTTTATTTCCCGCCGTACACCCGAGGCGCTAGCAATCCTCGAGGAGAATGTCGCTGTTCTGGCTGATCCTGAGTCCGAGTCCTCAGATCAGCCCGACTATGTCGATCTGCACACCCGGGCGATCAGGCCGGAGGTGCTGGTGGTCATGGGTATCTGTACGCATCTGGGCTGTTCTCCTTTGTTTCGTCCCGAGGTGGCTTCCGCCGACATGGGTAACGAATGGAAGGGTGGCTATTTTTGCCCCTGCCACAGCTCCCGTTACGATATGGCTGGCCGTGTCCACCGCGGGCAGCCTGCCCCGTTGAACCTGCCGGTCCCACCCCATTCCTATGAGACCGATGAGATCATTGTTATCGGCCTGGATGAGGAGTCTGCCTGATGAGCAAGCTGAATAACTGGATCAACGAGCGGATGTCCGTTAATCGGGTGGTCGAAGATCACCTGACCAAATACTACGCTCCCAAGAACTTCAACTTTTTCTATTTTTTCGGCTCGCTGGCGATGCTGGTGCTGGTCAACCAGATTGTGACCGGTATTTGGCTGACCATGAGTTACGAGCCCTCGGGCGATGGCGCATTCGCCTCCATCGAATACATCATGCGTGATGTCGAATATGGCTGGCTGTTACGTTACATGCACTCCACCGGCGCTTCTGCGTTCTTCGTGGTGATCTATCTGCATATGCTTCGCGGCATCATGTACGGGTCCTACCAAAAGCCCCGTGAGCTGATCTGGTTGTTTGGCATGACCATCTATCTGGTGCTGATGGCTGAAGCCTTCATGGGCTATCTGCTGCCTTGGGGGCAAATGTCCTACTGGGGGGCGCAGGTGATCATCTCGCTGTTCGGTGCGATTCCGTTTATCGGGCCGGACCTGCAGCAGTGGATTCGTGGCGACTATCTGATCTCCGGGATCACCCTGAACCGATTCTTCGCGCTGCATGTAGTCGCCTTGCCGATCGTCCTGCTTGGACTGGTGGTTCTGCACATCATTGCGCTGCATGAGGTGGGTTCCAACAACCCGGACGGCGTGGATATCAAGAAGCACAAGGATGAGAATGGCAAGCCGCTGGATGGTATCGCATTCCACCCTTACTACACCGTCAAGGATATTGTCGGCGTCGTGGTCTTCCTGTTTGTTTTCTGCATCGTGGTGTTCTTCTTCCCCGAAATGGGCGGCTTCTTCCTTGAAAAGCCCAACTTCGAGATTGCCAATCAGCTGAAAACGCCTGATCACATTGCACCGGTGTGGTACTTCACTCCCTTCTACGCGATTTTGCGCGCAGTTCCGGCTATTGGTGGTTCGGCATTCCCGGGTGTAGTGGCCATGGGTGCTGCGATTGCCGTGTTGTTTGTGCTGCCCTGGCTGGACCGCAGTCCAGTACGCTCCATCCGCTATAAAGGCTGGATGAGCAAAGTTGCGCTGGTGGTGTTCTGCATCTCCTTTGTGATCCTGGGTATTCTGGGTGCTATCCCCGGTAATGACACTCGGACTCTGATTTCGCAGATCTGCACCGTTTTGTACTTCGCCTTCTTCATACTCATGCCGTTCTATTCCAGCATGGAGAAGACTAAACCCGTCCCGGAGAGGGTTACTGGCTAATGAAAAAGCAATTGATTGCACTGTTGTTTGCACTCGTGCCCGTAGTGGCCCTGGCAGCGCCAGCCGGTGCGCCATTGGAGTCGGCTAATATCGACCCGCATGACAAGGCCTCTCTGCAGGACGGCGCGCGTACTTTCGTTAACTACTGCATGGGTTGCCATTCCGCGCAATACCAGCGGTATGAGCGTGTCGCGACCGACCTGGACATTCCGGAAGAGTTGATGCTCGATAACCTGGTGTTTTCTCAAGGTAGTCTGATCGGCGACCATATGAAGATTGGTATGCGTCAGGCTGATTCCAAGCTGTGGTTTGGTGCTGCGCCACCTGACTTGACCAACGTTGCCCGTGTTCGTGGTGAAGACTGGTTATACAGCTACCTGAAGACCTTTTATGAAGATCCTTCCCGCCCCTACGGCGTCAACAACAAGGTTTTTGCCAACGTCGGCATGCCTAACGTGTTGGCTGAGCTTCAGGGGCGCCAGGTGATTGGTTGCAAGGCTATGCCGGTAACGGACAAAAGCGGCAAGGTTCAGCGCGATCCGCTGAGCGGCGATACCCTCAAAGACGAGCAGTGCGATGTGCTGACCGTGGTTGAAGGTACTGGCACCCAATCCGAGGAAGAGTTTGATACCACGGTGCGTAACCTGGTGAACTTCCTGGCTTACTCGGCTGATCCGATCAAGCTGGAGCGTCATCGCATCGGTACCTATGTGCTGCTTTATCTTGCGTTCTTGTTCGTGTTTGCCTACCTGCTCAAGCGTGAGTATTGGAGAGATATTCACTAACTAACGCTTTTTCAGGATCAATTGCGCGCCCTTTGGGGCGCGCTCTTGTTTCTGGGGTATAATGCGTCACTACTAATTGAGGCGGTTCTTGTTATGAGCCCGTCTTGCGTACCTGCGCAGCAGCGCGATCTGTTGTTACCGCAATCCGCTAATGGATGAGGGTTGATTTATGGGCGTTACCGCCAACAAGCGTTCTTCGATGGCTTTTTTCTCTGATCCACGTGACCACTACTGTCATCGTGTCCGTATCGTTCTGGCGGAGAAAGGCGTTACCGTTGACGTCATCAACGTTGAGCCCGACAACCATCCTGAAGAGCTGGCTGAGAATAACCCTTACAATAGTGTTCCCACCTTGCTGGACCGTGATCTGGTGCTCTACGAGCCCAATATCATGATGGAGTATCTGGATGAGCGTTTCCCGCATCCGCCGTTGCTGCCGGTTTATCCGGTAGCCAGGGCCAATACTCGCCTGCTTATGTTTCGTGTTCAGCGTGACTGGTGCGGTCTGGTGGATGCCATTGCCAATCCCAAGACGCCGACGGCTGCCGTCACCAAGGCGCGCAAAGAGCTGCGTGAAAGTTTGATCGGCGTAGCCCCTGTGTTCGCTGAAATGCCGTATTTCATGAGCGAGGAATTCAGCCTGGTTGATTGCTGTATTGCTCCAATCCTCTGGCGCTTGCCGATTCTCGGTGTTGAGCTGCCCAAGCAGGCCAAACCGTTGCAGGATTACATGGACAGAATTTTCCAGCGTGAAGGTTTTCTCGGTAGCTTGTCTGCGGCCGAGAAGGAAATGCAGTAAGCAATTCACCAAACAATAGGAGGCCCGCATGGCTCAAATGAGCTCAAGCCGACCCTACCTGATTCGCTCACTTTATGAATGGATATTGGATAACCAGTGCACGCCTTATGTGCTGGTCAATGCCCACTATCCGGATACCGTGGTTCCCGAGTCCTTTGTCGAAGCCGGACAGATTGTTCTCAATCTGGCGCCCAGCGCGATACGTCATCTGGAAATGGATAACGAGAAAATCTGTTTTGATGGCCGCTTTGGCGGGGTAGCTCAGCAGGTATGGTTACCTACTCAGGCGGTAATGGCTATTTATGCGCGCGAGAATGGTCAGGGTATGGTCTTCGAGGTAGAACCTGCGCCGCAGCCGCCGTCTTCAGAGTCACCCTCTGCAAAAGAAGGCGCAGTACCAAGCAAGGGCTCTACTGGCAGTAAGCCAGCCAGGCCTGCGTTGAAAGTGGTTAAATAAGCGCGGCGGATATTGCTCGAATAGCATAATGAAAAAGCCCGACCCGGAGATATCCGGCGCCGGGCTTTTTTCTGCCAAGTGAGGAAGCAGGCTCAGTCGATATATTCGAATAACTTCACGATACGTTGTACGCCACCCACCTGCTGAACGGCATTGACGGCCAGATCGGCTTCGCTGCGGCGCACCAGGCCCAGCAGATAGACTACCCCAGCCTCTGTAGTGACTTTGATGCGGCGACCCGGGATGGTGCTGTCACCGAGCATACGTGCCTTTGCACTCGTGGTAATCAAGGCATCATTGTTGCGAGCCAGCAGCGGCAAGTTATCGCCAACGGTCAGCTCGTTGTGTACTACCTTGACGCGCTGCACGTTTTTGGTCACCTGTTCGGCCAGGTCCTTGAGCTCTTGGCGTGGCACCTGTCCGGCAAGCAGCACCACGCCGTTATAGCTAGTGACGGCAACCCGGGATGACTGTTCCAGATCCAAATGGGCCTTAGCGATATTGACCCCTGCGCGGGTTTCTATCAGTTGATCGTCAATGGTGCTGCCGAGGGTTCTGGTGCCTTGATTGCCTTCCATAGGCGTATCGCGTGTCGCGGTGAGCACCGAGCTGCAGCCTGCAAGCAGCAGAGAGACTATTAGCAGGGTTCCGAGGCGTTTCATTCTTCGCTCCCAAAGAGTTGACGATCAATAAGATCACACAGGCAATGGATAGCCAGCAGATGCACTTCCTGAATGCGCGCAGTCGAGCGTGCCGGGACGCGGATTTCAGCATCTTCGGGTAACAACAGAGAGGCCATGGCGCCGCCGTCTCGCCCGCTCAGGCAGACCACCAGCATGTCGCGATCATGCGCGGCCTGAATGGCCTGGAGTACGTTGCCGGAATTGCCGCTGGTCGAGATTGCCAGCAATACATCGCCAGGCTGGCCCAGGGCGCGAATCTGTTTGGAAAAGATTTCGTCGTAGCTGTAGTCGTTAGCGATTGAGGTAATGGTCGAGCTATCAGTAGTCAGCGCCAGCGCAGGCAAGCTGGGCCGCTCGCGCTCGAAGCGGTTCAGCAGTTCCGATGAAAAATGTTGCGCGTCACCGGCCGAGCCACCGTTGCCGCAGGTCAGAATCTTGCCTTCATTCAACAGGCAATTGACCATCAGTTGGCTGGCCTGTTCGATGCTTGGCCCCAGCACGTCCATGGCGCGGGTTTTGGTTTCAATGCTGTCAGTAAACAGTTGCCTGATTCGGTGTTGCATATCCATAGGGATCGTGACTCGCTAGCAGGTGAATGCTTCTCGGATCCATTGGTAAGAGGCCGGATCCGCTGGGTTGCCTTGCCCGGTAATGACATCGAATCGGCAAGGCTGATTGACCAGATGGGGGTGGGTGAGCAGGTAATGCTGGGCTGCGGCGATAACGCGTTTCTGCTTGCGCCAATCGATCGTTTCCGCAGCGTTGCCCCATCGGGTACTTCGTCTGTAACGTACTTCGACAAATACTACTGTATCTGCATCGCGCATGACCAGATCAAGCTCGCCCTGCTTGCAGCGATAGTTTCTTGCCAACAAGCGCATGCCAGCCCGCAATAGCAGTTGCTCGGATTGGCGCTCGGCTTGGTTGCCGAGCACTTGCTTGTCGGTCAGTGACGTCACGGGGCGGGGAGTAGGGCCGGAGATTCTGCCAGCCGGCCCTCCTGGATAACACCCCAGCTCAGCTCCCGTCGAATGCGCCCATCACTGGACAGAGACAATATCCCGGTCGCACCGTTCACCGTGGTTTCAGGATATTGCTGCATCTGTCCAAGTCGGGTGAAGATACGCTGCGCATCGATGCCCATTGCATACAGTCGGCCTAACGCGCCGCCAGCTTGCGGCCAGTTTTGCGTGACCGAGTCGTAGAGGCTGTCCGAGCGGGTCAGCAGCCAGGGCGTTTCGGCTACCAGAATACCGTCCAGGTCATTATTTTGCTCATTGCCCACCTGGTATACGTGGGAGGTAGCGTATACCGGTAAGTCTGCGGCGTACTGGAATGCCAGCGTTGGCATGATCTGTCTGGCCTGTAAGGGGCCAGCGGTGATAAACAAGGCGTCCAGATCCTGACGAGGGGTAGGTTGCACTACTACGCTGCTACCCAGCACACGCTGTAGTTGTCTTCCACGTTGCTCGCTTTGGCGGATACGTAGCATTTCACCGATCTGCCCAGCCATGGCTGCGGGTTCATCAACCACTTCCCGGGCAACCAGTACGCCACCCATCTCCTGCCAGGCCTGTTGGAACGCCTGGTAGGCACGCTCGCCCCACTCGGTTCTGGCAGTCAGTGCTGCCATGCGCCGGTGGCCTTGGGCCCATGCCTGGGTTGCCGCAGAGCGGGCTTCGTCTTCGGGGGCCAGGCCAAATTGGAACAGTGCCTTGCCTTCAGGTGTGGCGCTTTCAGTGTAGTTCAATGCCAATGTGGGCAGTGGTAGTTCGGGCATAGCCGCCAGGCGACTGACTTGTTCGCGCTCCAGCGGCCCAATCACCCATTCCACGCCATCGGCGATCGCCTGACGGTAAAATGCATCCAGATCAGTGTAGGCGGTAGAGTCATAAAGACTCACTTCGGGTTGGTCGAGCCCTTGGCTGTAAGCCTGGTATTGGGCGGCAAGAAAACCGTCGCGCAGTGCCTGTCCGGCGTTGGCCAGTTGACCCTGGAAGGGCAGCAACAGAGCAATATGCTGTGGTCGGCTGCTGTGGAGTTCGACCAACTGAGACAAGGATCCCGGCAGTTCTAGTGCGGCAGGGTGGCTGGGATTGTCTTCCTGCCACTGCTTCAGGGCGCGAACCTGCAGATCCAGATTGCTCAGTTCCTGATCAATCAGCGCCAGTTCCAGCCAGGCGGCCAGCTCGCCAGTGCTGGTGGCGGCTGCGGCTTGCAAGTTAGCAAGCGGCATCTTGCTTATACCTTGCCAGATCGCCTGCTGGTTGGCAGCTTGCTCTTCGACAGGTAGCAGGCTGTGGATGAAAATACGCTGCTGCGCCGCTTTGAGGTATTCGCCCACCTGATCGTTGGCCTCGGCCTGCAGCTGCTGTATACGCAATTGCTCATCCAAGGGCAGGCTGTCGATCTGGCTGATGGACGGGTGGCGCAGGGCGCGCAATGCCATTTTCGGTTCATTGAGCGCCATCGCGCTGATGGCTTGCAGTTGGCTAAAGCGAATTTGCTGGTCGGTCGGCAGATCGCTCTGCGGAATGCGCTCGAGAATGCTCAGCGTTTGTTCGTGTGCCCCCGCGTCGCTAGCCGCTTGGGCCGCATACAGGCGTAACAGGTTGGCTTCGGCTCCGGAGCGCCGGTCGGCGTCTTCAAGCAGTTTTTCCGCGGATGCCTGCGGCGTGCGTGGTAGGTCGCCCAGCTGTTGCGGGGCCGAGGAGCAGCCGGCAATCAATACAGCCAAGGTCAGAGGTAAAAACGGCAGGCGTTTGCTGCGGAACATGCGGCGGTATCCTTGCGCTGGGGACGCTGGCGTGCGTGCCCCGTGAGATTCAAAGCGGTCATTGTAACCAAGGGGGGCGGCAATCGCCATGCACTGCATCACGTCCTGTACAATGGCCGCATCAACCAGCTCAGGAACAGTCATGTCCGGTACCCTTTACGTTGTCGCCACGCCTATTGGCAATTTGCAGGATATGTCGCCCCGAGCGCTGGAGGTGTTGCGTACGGTCGCCCTGATCGCTGCTGAAGATACGCGCCACAGCGCGCGCTTGCTGCAGCATTTCGGCGTTAGTACGTCGACCACGGCCTGCCACGATCACAATGAGCGAGACAAGAGCATTCGGCTGGTTGAACGTATGCTGGCTGGCGAAGACATGGCGCTGATTTCCGATGCCGGTACGCCGTTGATTTCCGATCCAGGCTACCACTTGGTGCGCCAGGCCCGTGAGGCGGGAGTGCGGGTCTGCCCCATCCCCGGCGCCTGTGCGCTGATCGCCGCGCTGAGTGCGGCGGGTTTGCCATCGGATCGTTTTGCCTTTGAAGGTTTTCTGCCGGCCAAGGCGCATGGTCGGCGCCAGCGTTTGCAGGCGCTGGCCGTTGAACCGCGCACCTGGATGCTCTATGAAGCGCCGCATCGGCTGCTCGAATGTCTGGAAGATATGCTCGATATTTTCGGTCCCGAGCGACAGGTGGTGTTGGCGCGGGAGTTGACCAAAACCTTTGAAACGATCAAGGGCGCGCCGATAGCCGAACTGGTTGAGTGGGTCCGAGCGGACTCTGATCAGCAGCGTGGAGAATGCGTGTTGATCGTCGAGGCGATGCCTGAGCCCGAGGTGAGCGAGGGGCTCAATCCGGAAGCCCAGCGCGTGCTGGATATTCTGCTCAGTGAGCTACCGGTCAAGCAAGCCGCTGCGCTGGCGGCGCAGATCACCGGTGAGAAAAAGAACCGGTTGTATCAGGTGGCGCTGGGTAAGGGCTGAGCGCGCCGGCCGAGGTGTACTCGGCCATCTCGGTATTGCACGCTCTGGGAGTGTCGAGTTCCATCTCGACACAGGGGTGGTAGAGTTGAGCGCGCTGGCCGAGGTGGAACTCGGCCGTCCCGGTGTCGCATTTGCTGGGAGTGTCGAGTTCCATCTCGACATAGGGGTGCGGACGAGCGCATTGAGCGAGATTATCCCGGTGATTGGCTATTTCTGCTGTAACACCAACACGCGCTGTCCCGCCCGCACCGCAGAGCCAGGCTGTACGTGGATTGAACTCACCACTCCGTCACAGGGCGCCACCAAGGGTATTTCCATCTTCATCGATTCCAGGATCACCAGCACGTCGCCGGTTTTGACCTGGGCGCCTTCCGAAACCTGGACCTGCCACAGGTTGCCGGCAATATGGCTTTCGACACCCTGTTGATCGACCAGCAAGGGCGCCTCTTCAGAGATCTCCGCAAGGGTTTCCTCGCTCTCGTAATTGGCCTGGCCATTGGCGATCCAGCGCTCGCGCTCGGCTTTGAATGCTGCCTGCTGTTGCTGACGAAAGGTATGAATACTGTCTGCCTCCTGGTCGAGAAAGGCCTGGTAATCATTTAGCCGCAATTCGGTTTCTTCTATGCGCAGCGGGTAGCGTCCCAGCGGGAAGTCACGGCGGATCACCTGCAATTCGTCGGCGCTGACCGGATAAAAGCGGATCTGATCGAAGAAGCGCAGTAGCCAGGGCATTCCGCCAAAGGCTTCGACCTCGCGGTAGCGATTCCACATTTGCAACGTGCGCCCGACAAACTGATAGCCACCCGGGCCCTCCATGCCATACACGCACATATAGGCGCCACCGATGCCCACCGAGTTTTCTGCGGTCCAGGTACGGGCTGGGTTGTATTTGGTCGTGACCAGGCGGTGTCGTGGGTCTAGCGGTGTTGCCACCGGCGCGCCCAGGTAGACATCGCCCAGGCCCATAACCAGATAGCTCGCGTCAAAGACGGTACGGTGTACTTCGTCGAGGTTCGGCAGGTCATTGATGCGGCGGATGAACTCCAGATTGCTCGGGCACCAGGGCGCATCCTTGCGCACGGTGGTCATGTATTTATCGATGGCCAGTTGGCAGGCCGGGTCGTCCCAGGAGAGCGGCAGGTGCACGATGCGTGACGGAACCTTGAGATCGCGGGCGGCGCAAACCGCCTCCCAGGCATCCTCGACGATGCGCAGCAGGCGATCAATTGGTAGTGTCTCGGGCTGATAATGCACCTGCAAGGAGCGGATGCCGGGGGTTAGATCGTTCACGCCGGGCAATTGCATGGCCTCTAGCGATTGCATCAATGCGTGACCGCGAAAACGCAATACCAGGTCTAGTTCCGGCTGGCCGATTTCCAGCAACAGGTGGGTATCGCCTGATAGCCGTGCGACCAGACGCGTGTCGTCCACGCCAATATCCAGCACTATCGGCGATTCTGGCGCGACCGCCGGGCTGCTAGCAGGGCAGAGAGGCTGCAGTTGCTGGATTGCCTGCTCACGCAATACGGCTAGTTCCCGGGCGGTTTCCAGCTCCACTGGAATAAAGCGTACCCGGTCGCCGGCCTTGAGCTGACCCATCTGCCATAGATCCGCTTCAATGATGCTGACCGGGCAGACGAAGCCGCCCAGACTCGGCCCGTCTGGGCCTAGAATCACCGGCATGTCGCCGGTAAAGTCCACGGCGCCGATGGCATAAGGGTTGTCATGAATATTCGACGGGTGCAGCCCGGCCTCGCCGCCGTCCTCACGCACCCATTCGGGTTTGGGGCCGATCAGTCGCACGCCGGTACGGCTGGAGTTGAAGTGCACCTCCCAGTCGGTGTCGAGAAAGCGTTGCATATAAGCCTGGGTAAAATACTCCGGCGCAGCATGCGGTCCGTAGATTACCCGCAGTTCTCGAACAGCAGGCAGGGTGGTGCGCATATTCTCGTCGAGGCTTTCTCCCGCGCCTTTATCGCTTAGCGCCGGCAGGTGAAGTACGTCGCCAGCGCGTAACGCGCGGCCGGCGTGCCCACCAAACTGGCCGAGGGTGAAAGTGCTTTTGCTGCCCAGATAATCTGGCACCTGCACGCCGCCACGCAGCGCAATATAGCTGCGCGCGCCTGCGCCAGCGATGGTGCCCAGGGCCAACTGGCTGCCGGCTTTGATCAGCAGGCTGGTATGCATGGGCTGCGGTTCGCCATCGATACTCAGCGGAATCTCGGCCCCGGTTACCGCCACCACCGCATCGGTATTGAACTTCAGCGTTGGCCCGCTCATGGTGATTTCCAGACCAGCGGCGGCGGTTGGATTGTTGAGCAGGCGGTTGCCCAACTGCAACGCCAGATTATCCATCGGCCCGGAAGGTGGTACGCCGACGGCCCAGTAGCCTAGGCGGCCAGGCACATCCTGAACGGTGGTTTGTGTGCCGCCGCTGACCACTTCGAAGGTATTGGCCTGGTAGCTCAGGCCCTCCAGGCAGCGGGTCCAGGGTTCGCCACTGGCGAAGGGTGTATCCAGCAGGATTTGGCGGATATAGTCGATATTGGTTTCCACACCGTACAGTTGCGTTGCGCCAAGTGTGGTGTGCAGTGCGGCGCTGGCCGCTGCGCGGGTGGGCTCCCAACAGATAACCTTGGCGATCATCGGATCGAAGTAGGGTGGTATCTCGCAGCCGGCTTCCACCCAGGTATCGATCCGCAGCGCCTGACCATTGGCGTCCGGAAAGTTCACGGCGGTCAGCAGCCCGGGGCAGGGTTGAAAGTCGCGGCCGGGGTCTTCGGCATACACTCGTGCCTGTATCGCGTGGCCCTGGGCTTTCAGGTCTTTGCCCAGCTCGGTCAGCGGCGGCAGATCGCCTGCGGCCAGTTCGATCATCCAGCGCACCAGATCCACGCCCCAGACCTGCTCGGTGACGCCATGCTCGACCTGCAGACGGGTGTTGACCTCAAGAAAGTAGAACTGCGCGGCTTCGCTGTCGTAAACAAACTCGACGGTGCCGGCGCTGCGGTACTGCACGGCGCTGGCCAGTTGGATAGCCGCCTCGCATAGCGCATCGGCCATGCCGTCGGGCAGGTTGGGCGCCGGTGTCTCCTCAATGACTTTCTGGTTGCGGCGCTGCACCGAACAGTCACGCACGCCGAGTGCCAGCACACCGCCCTGGCCGTCGCCGAACACCTGCACCTCCAGATGCCGGGCGCGCTCAATGTATTTCTCGATAAATACGCCGGCGTCGCTGAAGTTGTTCTGCCCCAGCCGTTTGACTGTCTCGAAGGCTTCACTCAGCTCGCTGGCATCACGGCATACCCGCATGCCGATGCCGCCGCCGCCCGCAGTGCTTTTGAGCATGATCGGATAGCCCACCTGGTCGGCCGCCGCCAGCGCGATGGCGAGGCTGTCCAACAGTTCAGTGCCCTCAAGCATAGGTACGCCGTGCCGTTTGGCCAGCGCCCGGGCGGTATGCTTGAGGCCGAATACGCGCAGTTGTTCCGGGGTAGGGCCGACAAACGCAATACCCGCCGCTTCACAGGCCTCGGCAAAGGCGGCGTTTTCCGAAAGAAAACCGTAACCAGGGTGAATCGCCTTGGCACCGCTTTGCCGGGCAGCCTCGAGAATTTTCTGCACATCCAGATAAGTCCCGGTAGCCGCGCCTTCGCCCAGCGAGATCGCCTCATCGGCCTGCTGGATATGCAGGCTAGCGGCATCGGCTTCGGAATAAACGGCTACGCCGCGAACATCGAGATTTTTCAGCGTGCGCAAAATGCGGCAGGCGATGGCGCCGCGGTTGGCGATTAGCAAGGTATCGAACATGATTGTTCCTCGGCCAGGTCGTCCTGGGTTACATATTCTGTGCTCCCCGGGTCGTCCCGGCGGGAGCTGCGAGCCGCAAGCTGCAAGCGGCTAGCTGTTAGATCGACAAATCGTTATTCACCGCGCGGCTCGCTGGAAGTGGATCAATCCCAGACCAGTATCTCCGCCGGCGTCGGGTTGTAGCCATTGCACGGGTTATTCAGCTGCGGGCAGTTAGAGATCAGGATGATGATGTCCATGTGCGCGACCAACTCGACATATTTGCCCGCGCCGGAGATGCCGTCTTCAAAGGTTAGGCCGCCTTCGGGGGTGACCGGCACGTTCATGAAGAAGTTGATATTGGCGCTGATATCGGCCTTGGTCAGGCGGCCGTCGTGCAGGCTGGCGCGCAGGAAGTTGTCGCGGCAGCTGTGCATATAACGTGTGCTCAACGCGTAGCGCACGGTATTGCTTTCTTGTGCGCAGGCGCCGCCGAGGGTGTCATGGCGGCCGCAGGTATCAGCGCTGATGGTCAGCATCGGGTTGCCCATATTGCTGTAGAGCACGCTGCCGGTGGTTAGATAAACGCTGTTTTGGCGGCGCAGGGTGCGTTGTACGTCATAGCGTTCGCGCGGGTTGCGGGCGCTGTAGAACAAGGTGTCGACCGCCTGATTGCCTTCCAGGTCCAGAAGGCGCACGGTCTGGCCGGCCTTGATGTCGAGCATAAAGGGTTCGCCAGCGGCGATGTTGCCGCGCAAGCGCGCGTTGTCTGGCTGTTTGTCGCTGTGGGTCAGTGTCATGTGGGCGGCCCTCAGAGGTGGATGCGATCGGTGTTGTACAGGCCGCGCACGTTTTCCGCGCGGGTGTTGCGGCAGAGCACGGTGATGCCGTCGTCGGCGACCTGATGCCAGCTCAGCTGTACCGGTTTGGGTGCGTACTGCGGATTCGGGTCCATGGGGTGCTGCAACGCGGTCAGCACCACCAGCGTGTCCATCGGTGCGTAGAGCTCGATCAGATCGCCGGCAGTGGAGTTGTCTGGGTGGAACTGGAAACGGCCTTCGGCATCAACGGTAACTTTACTGAACAGGTTCAGCGTCATCAGCAGGTCAGCCAAGTTCATATTCCACTTGCCCATCTCGACCAGCAGATTGTCTACGCCGTTGCGGAAGAAGCCGTTGCGCAGCTCCTGGTAGCGACCTTCCCCATACTGGCTGATGACCTCTTCGGCATTCAGCACACCGCCGAAGCTGTCGCTCCAGCCGCAAGTGTCGGTAACGATGGCCGCCAACACGCGGCCCATGTCCGAGTACAGGCAATGGCCGGCGGTAAGTTTGGCGGTGTGCTGGCACTTGAGGCTGTCCGGCAGGTTCAGGCGTTCACTTTTCTCATGGGCGTTGAACAGCATCATGCTGACGTTGGCGCCGCCTTCAGTATCGGTCAGACGCAGCATTTGGCCGCGCTTGAGCACGAATGAGGTGTGGCCGCCGCCGGGCAGCATTTCTTCAAATAACGTGGTGCGCAGGGGCGCTGGAACAGTCATGCGGAAGCTCCTTGCATATCAGGTGTCGCCAGTTTGCCAGTGATGCGTTCAGGCAAGGCATCCAGCGCGGCGCGTGCTGCCAGGCGATCACTGTTGAGGGGGATGTCGTAGGTAATACGAGCGCCATAGGCGCCGGGGGCCTGTGGGTCGATCCGGGTCTTGTCGAACACCATCAGGCGGGTGCCGAGGGTGAAACCCTCGCTCAGGTCGTGGGTGACCATAAATACGGTCAGGCCGGATTTTTTCCACAGGGACAGCAGCAGTTCATGCATATCCTTGCGGATGCCCGGATCCAGCGCGCCAAAGGGCTCGTCCAGCAACAATATGCGTGGCGTTTTGACCAGCGCCTGGGCGATCGCCAGACGCTGTTGCATACCGCCGGACAGTGCATGCGGGTATTTATCCAGCGCCTGCCCCAGGCCGACCGATTCGAGCATGGCAACACTGCGCTCCCGCGCTTCCCGGCGCTGCGTTCCCAGCAGGCGCCCCAGTAGCGGGGAGCCCTGCAGCTCCAGGCCGAGCATCACATTGCCGAGCACGGTCAGGTGCGGAAATACCGAATAGCGTTGAAACACTACGCCGCGTTCAGGACCGGGTTCTGCAGCCAGCGGTACGCCGTCCAGCAGTATCTGGCCCTTGCTGGGTTTTTCCTGACCCAGTAGCAGACGCAGGAAGGTCGATTTGCCGCAGCCAGACGCGCCGACCATGGTGATGAGCTCGCCGCTAGCGACCTCCAGGTTGAGATTTTCCAGCACTACATTGTCGTCGTATTGCTGCCAGACGTTGCGAATGGAAATGGCGCTCATATCAATGCGCTCCCTTGGGTTCGAACCAGGGAAAGAGCGCCCGGCACAGGCCTTTCAGCGCACGATCCATAATAAAGGCCAGCAGTGTGATCCAGGCGACGTAGGGCAGGATCACGTCCATGGCCAGGTAACGGCGGACCAGAAAGATGCGATAGCCCAGGCCGTCGGTGGAGGCGATGGCTTCGGCGGCAATCAGGAACAGCCAGGCAGGCCCGAGCGCCAGACACAGCCCTTGCAGCAGTCTGGGTAACAGTTGCGGTAGCACCACGCGGATTACGACCTGCCAGGTATTGGCGCCCAGGGTCTGGGCCTTGATCAGCAGTTCAGTCGGGATCTCGCTGACCCGTTGCTGCATGTCGCGGATCAGTACCGGGGTAATGCCAATCACAATCAGCATGACCTTGGACAACTCACCCAGCCCCATAACGATAAACAGAATCGGCAGGATCGATAGCGGCGGAATCATCGAGATCACCGTAACCAGCGGCGATAGCGGTGTGCGCAATAGTGGTATCAGCATGGCCAGGCCAAGTACCAGGCTGGTTGCCGCAGCGATCGCCAGGCCCGTGCCCAGTCGCTTGAGACTAGCGCTGGTGTCATCCCACCATAGATAGGCACCGGTACGACGGTCCGGGGTAAAGGCCATCCGGTCTACCGCGTCGGCCATCTGGGTAAAGCTGGGCAGCAGTTTATCGTTCGGGTTTTCTGTCAGGCGTGCCTGCGAGCTTGAGAGATACAGCAGCAGCAACAGGGCGAAGGGCAAGAGCACCAGACCCAGGTGTAGTACCCGTCCTGGCTTGCGGTTCATCAGGCGCGACATGGAAAGCTCCCAGCGAAAGAGGGAATGCGGGGCGACGAGGTGAAGCAAAACGAGAGTGCAGCAGGCATGGCAGTCTCCACGGGTTACAGGTAACGAGATCTCAGCTGTCTGAGGCTCTCCCGGGCTTTTATCCCGCCGTGTAACCCCCTTGCGGAGGTCGACAACTCTCGGACCAGTCATCTGCAGCGCAGATCGGAACCCTAGTTGTCCATTGGTGCCAAGTTGTATCAAGCCCGAGGGCGAGGCTACGTTGTTGGGGTCAGACAGACCCGGATCTCGTATGCACCGTTACCCAATGCAGAGGTTGTGCCAACACCTCAACCAGGCTGCTTAACGGGCTCTGCACCGCAACGGGGCACAGGCAGTACCCGCAGGTTGAAGCTATTTTGCGCCATGTTGGTGCTTTGAATGCTCTGTAATGGTGCGCTCGGAGACTGGGCTTGCCGCGGAAGACGAACCCAGCTAATCTTGCGCTCAAGAGTTGGCTGGACAGTCGCCGTATCGCTTCGCGGTAGGGAGGAAAGTCCGGGCTCCATAGGGCAGAGTGCCAGGTAATC
>TARA_R110002051_G_scaffold39557_6_pt1 | contig 16361 bp, 7 predicted proteins | sample TARA_R110002051 | Tara Oceans TARA_R110002051 (sample SAMEA4397023) | marine metagenome | biome: Polar Biome; feature: [MES] marine water layer (ENVO:01000295) within the mesopelagic zone...; material: water (ENVO:00002006), including particulate matter (ENVO:01000060) such as......
TACTCCGACCATTGGTGGCAATACGACTGTTTCGGGGACGTTGACTGTTGGTTCGGACGGTTCGGGCCACGACGTAACTTTCCACAGCGCCACAGGTTCGGACCTGATGCTCTGGGATGCCTCCGACGAGAAACTGGTCATCACCGGCACTAATGGTCAAACTTCGTTAGAGGTCGCTGACGGTAATGCGACATTCGCTGACGATGTGACCATTACTGGTACTCTGACGGCGCTTAGAGCGGTTACTAGTCTTTATATTGAAGCCCAGTCAGGAACGACTCATGCTCCTGCTCTCGGGGATGAGAACAAATATATTCTCACTACTCATGGAACAGGGATTACGGTCACGTTGCCGCAGAACTCTGCTCAGGCTTTTGAGAATGGTACAACTATCTACTATGAGCGCAACGGGACCGGGACACTTACCTTCGCGGCTGGCACCGGGGCGACCGTAACGGCGAAAGGCGGTACCTTGACTTGTGGCGATAGGTACACGGCTGTATGTGCCTTGAAGATCGGCACTAATGCGTGGAGTCTTATCGGAAATATCGGCTAGACGGATGAGCATGTTCTTGTCAGTCGTCGCCAGTCAGGGCGCCGCAGCATACTACGAGACAACTGGTAGCCCTGAGGAGGGCACAGACGGCTCCTACACTTGGTTGAAGTGGACGGGTTCCGGGTCGTTGACGATCAACGAACTTCCCGGTGGCAGCCTCGCCGCTGACATCATGGTCATTTCCGGTGGCGGCGGCGGCGGTGGGTATTGCGGCGGCGGCGGTGGCGCTGGCGGCATGGAACTTTTCACATCGACTGCGTTAGCGGCGACAACGTACACGGTCACGATCGGTGCCGGGGGCGCAGCCTCGGCGGGCGGGGCTTGGTTGGGTGGCGCGGGCGTTGCGAGCAGTCTTGGGTCGAATAGCACCACGGGCGGCGGTTACGGCGTAATCCCACACGGCGACGGGGGTGACGGCGGTTCAGGCGGCGGCGGATCAGGGTACGCCGGTCAGGGCGGTGACGGTACCTCAGGTGAGGGCAACAATGGGGGCATCTCGGGTGCTGCGGGCGGCGCACAGCAGGGCGGCGGCGGCGGCGGCAAAGGTGCCGTTGGAGCCGCAGCCGATGCCTCAGCGGGCAACGGCGGCAACGGCGGTGCTGGTGGCTCTAACGACTACGACGGTTCCGCTACGACTTATGCGGGCGGAGGCGGTGGTGGTGCCGACGACACGCCTGCTGGTGCAGGCACGGGCGGTACGGGCGGGTCAGGCGGCGGCGGCGTCGGCGGGAAGAAGGACGCGACCGAAGCGACGGCCGGTTCGGCGAATACCGGCGGCGGCGGCGGGGGCCGTTCCTATTATGGCGGCGGCAACGCTGGCGGTTCCGGGCTAGTTGTCATACGCTGGCTGACCCCGTAGGAGGCGTCATGGCACATTACGCAGAAGCCATCGACGGGATCGTCCACAGGGTCGTGGTCGTGTCGAATAATGTGACCCATGTCGATGGTGTAGAGGACGAGCAGCGAGGCATCGACCTGTTGGACGGCATCTTGCCGACCGGCGGGGAATGGGTCCAGACCTCGTACAGCGGGTCGTTTCGTTACAACTATGCGGGCGTTGATGATGTTTGGGATGCCGATGCCGGAGCGTTCCACCGTCCCCGGCTGTATGACTCATGGTCGCTGGATACGGATTTTCTCTGGCAACCTCCGACACCGAGGCCCGACGATGGCAAGTTCTACGTCTGGGACGAGGATACGACTTCATGGGTTGTGGTTGAGTAATGGCTATTGACTATCGCCAGTCTGGCATCGACTATCGAAGTACCGTTTATTCCTATCAGGGAATACAGGTTCATGCGATCACGGGTGCGATTACCGGTACGGGGACTGTAACTGCGGCGATAGTCGAAGAAGCGTTCATTGCGGCGGCTATCACCGGTTCGGCCACGGTTGTAACGGCCATTATCGAAGTAGCCGGGTTGACAGCAGCGATTACTGCTACAGCAACAGTTACCGCAACGATTATTGAAGAAGCATCCATTGCCGGAGATATCACGGCTACGGGTACGGTTGTTGCAGCAGTTATCAGGGAAAGGCCGATAATAGGTGTTATCACCAGTGCGGCTACGGTAACTGCTGACGTTATCGAAGAAGCATTCGTTACTGGTGCGATTACTGGTACCGCAACATTGAATCAGCCGGTACTTATCCGCAAGGTTCCTCAGCCGGAACTTGTCCTTACTGTTACAAATGTAACAGGATCGTCAAAAGCCGAAGAAGTGCAACATACGCTAGAACTACTGGTAGGTGTCTAATGGCTACATACGATAAGGGTGACAGAGTACGAGTTACTGCCACGTTCAAGTCTGCTGGTACGAATGTGGCTACTACGGCGACCTGTTCGCAGCGGAAACCCAATGGAACGGATGCGACTCCGACTGTTGTCGGTGGTAGTGGTACCGGTATCTATTATGTCGATGTTGATCTGGATCAGATTGGTACGCATACGGTCAAGATTGCTAGTACCGATGTTGTTATCGCTGCGGAAGTGATTGAACTTGAAGTCGCCAAATCGGTATTTGATCATTCGTGAGTAATACTGCAAAGGATCGTGGGCTAAAGACACGAGAACTGTTTTTAGAAGCCCTTGCCAATACTGGCATGATCCCTGATGCCTGCTTGATCGCGGGTGTTACACGATCCGCTTATGAGAAGTGGCGTCAACGCATCCCTGATTTTAGTGCTAAGGCTGATGCTATCCGCATGGAAGCATTGGAATCCAGCGGTCAACCAATTGAAGAAGATGGTTCTTTCCAAACTTTCCGCCATGAATACTTTGGGCACTCATCTCCGTGGTTTCATTTAAAGGCAATAGAGGCATATGAAAATACTCCTCCCGGTAATATCACTCTGATTCTTTGGCCCCCGGAGCATGGTAAGACAACTCTTGCAGAAGATTACTTCTGTTACAAATTGGCTACTAACCCTGAGTTTCGAATCACGGTTGGGTCTGAGGGGCAGGACATGGCCCGTAAGATCCTTGGGCGTATCCGGTCCCGTATGGAACCGACTGGCCCATTCCCCCGTTATGTAGCAAAGTACGGCCCGTTTGTTCCCCAGAATCAGTCTGGACGTAAGACCTCGCAGGCGTGGGGGGCCGATTACTTCAATGTTTTCAAGAAGGCACGGCATGATGAACGCGACTATTCGATGGTTTCATTGGGTTGGCGATCCAAGATTGCTGGTACCCGAACCGATCACCTACACATTGATGATATTCAGTCAAGGGTTTCTCTTAACCTGACCGAACAGATGTTCGATATCTTCCGTCAGGACTGGTTGACTCGTCCCGGCGAGAGGGGGCGTACCAGCATTAATGGTACCCGTGTCGGTGAAGATGATTTCTATGAACGGCTAATGAAGGAAATCGATAGCGATATTCTCAATGTGATCCGTTTCCCAGCGATCATTACGAATGATCAGGGTGAACCGGAACCATTGTGGCCTGAAATGTTTCCAATGGAAGCGTTGGAACGTATCCGTCGCAAGGTCGGTGAGGAGGCATGGTCCCGTAACTATATGCAGCAGCCTTCATCGGCTTCTGAAGCGACCTTTAGTGACGAATCAATTCAGAAGTGTTTGAATCCGCTTCGATCAACATTGCATGATCCACCAAAGGATTGTACTGTTTATATCGGATTGGATCCTGCGCTTGGTTCCAACAATTGTGTTGTTGCCGCAACTCCCCATGAAGGCAAACTGAAGATTCTTTTTGTACGAGAAGATATTGGGTTGACTCGGAATGAACAGATTCTTGGGGTTGTTGAAGACGCCATTCTTCGCTGTCAGAGAAATGGTGCAACTGTTTCAGATGTAGTCATTGAAGCGATGGTGTTCCAGAAGGGGCTTGCTCGTGATGAGCGGTTGATCGAAATGACTGAACAGTACGGATTCCGTATTCGAGAGCATCTCACCGGAGTCAACAAATACGATGAAACAATTGGCGTTCCTTCGATGGCGTTGTCGTTTATGCGGGGAGAAATGGATATTGCTTATGCGGATGATCCGCCGACACGCCATCAGGCGGATGAATTAATTAGACAACTTAAATCTTGGAGACCATTTAAAAGAGGTACTAGACTAAGGCAGGATCAAGTCATGGCTCTATGGTTTATTTGGATTCTTTGGCGGCAGAGAAAGCAAGCATTCAGCGTGGACACAAACCAATTCAACTATAAAGCATTACCGTGGCATAAAACCAAAACTAGTTTTAGGATTCGCTAATGCATACGTTTGAGGAAATCGTAGGGATTATCCGGCTTCGGCAGGAGCAGCAGTCACCGTTGTTGAAACGGATGATGGATATTAAGGATCGCTATAATGGCGATTATGTGATTCCGTTGCCGTCGATGGATGAAGAGCCGGTACTGCCACCGCTCACTCCGGCCTTGATCTCTGAGAACATTGATGCTATAGCACAGCGAGCAGCATCAGTTACTCCGTATATCGGATGTCCTGCTTTGGATCCCGGCAAGGAGCGAGGGCGGGGTTCTCGCCAGTATGCCGATATTCGTAAACGTGCATTAACTTCTTGTTGGTATAGAAACAAGTACAAGGTTAAGAGCCGCCGTGCTTACCGGCACCTTGCCGGGTATGCAACTACGGCACTTGTTGTTTATCCTGATTTCAAATTGGAAATGCCAAAGATCGAAGTAAGGGATCCTTTGGGAGTCTTCCCTGAACCGCAGGCTGCCGAAAATTATGACATGCCCAACAATTGTGCATTTATTTATGGCAAATCTGGCGACTGGTTGCGTAGGGCTTACCCGAGTTCTCGTGAGGAGAATGGTGGACCTATCGGATCAGATGACCATGCCCGTCAGGAACTATGGGATGTTGCCGAATGGATTGACGAATACCATATCGTTATTGGAATTATGGGGCCGCGCTATACCCGTACCCAGTGGACCCAGCCGTTGCATTCCGCACAGTTGGAGTTGTCGCGCTACCCGAACAAGGCGGGTATGCCCTGCGTGGTGACACCCGGACGGATCACCCTTGACCGCATCGCATCGTCTGTATCGAATGTTGTCGGTATGGTCGATTTGATGGCGAAGTTGATGGCATTGGAATTGATTGCACAGGAAAAGGCAATTTTCCCTGATCGTTACATCATTGGCCGATCTGGTCAGGTGCCAATGATTGTGGGCGGAGAATGGAAAGATGGACGAGAAGGTGAAGTCAATGTCTTGTTGGATGCGGAACACATCGGAGAGTTGCGAGGCGCACCGGACCAGCAGACCAACATCGCAATCGATAGACTCGAACGCAATGCCCGCGTTTCGACAGGGACAGTACCCCAGATCGGAGGGGAGTCATACGGCGCTCTTCGCACTGGTCGGGGGATTGATGCTCTCATGGGTGCTTCTATTGATCCAAGGGTACAGGAACTTCAAGAAATCATGGAAGCGCATCTTCCCTATTTGAATGAATGTATCTTCGCTACCTACAAGGGGTACTGGAACCGACGCAAGTTTGTAACTTTCACAGGTGCTATCGGTGACAATGGGCAGGTCAAATTCCAGCCAAGTGAACACTTCGAAACTTACGATAATGTAGTATCGCATTCGATACCCGGTGCCGATATTCAAGGAACAACGATTCAGTTGGGTCAACTCTTGCAGATGAAAGGTATCAGTCTCAATACTTTCCGTGTTCGGCATCCATTCATTGAGGATCCTGAAGCCGAAGGACGAAGGGTTGATGAGGAAGCGTTGGAAGAGGCTGTTATGGCTGGTATCCAACAGCAGACCGCACAGGGTGCTTTGCCAATCTTGTATGTAGCGAAGATCGAAAAGCACCGTAAGAAGGGTTTGGATATCTTTGAATCCATTCAGGCGGCGGATGAGGAAATCCGTAAGGAGCAGGCAGCCGCCGCACCGCCTCCTGAAGAGGGTCAGGTAATGGCCCCTGAAGAGGCTATGGGATTGGCTGGTCCACCGCAGGCTATGGCCCCGGAGGCAGCCCCTCCTGAGCAGCAGATGGCCCCTGAGCAGGCACTAGCCCAGATGCAGCAGGCATTGGCGGCAGGTGTAGCCTGATGGGTGGTAGCCGAAGAAGCAACAGACCGGCGAATCCTGCCGGACAAGCAACTCAGCCCACTCAAACAGCGCCTATGGGTACTGCTGGTCAGATGGGGTACGGTGAGGGAGAGGAGGCGATGTCGGCACAGGCGGCGCTTGGTGGACTTCCCGATAACCGAACTCCTGTTCTTCAGGGACCAACTGGCCCGGTTGCTGCGGCAACTTCCGGCCCGCCAACGGAAGCGTTGGACGCTGCCCTTGCTTATACCCCCGATATTCAGTCACTTAATGCACCAGATGATATGCCTATGATTGAACTTATGCAGGGGGCGGAGAAGCGCAAGGGAACAGAGGTTGCGATAATGAAACAGCGACAGAATGCTGCTGCTTCCAAAGTTTTTGAAAGTTTGATGGAAGACAACCCGGATGATCCCGATCTTGCGTTTGCTGCGGATCGCCTGCGTTTGCTCGCAGGTAAGTACATATGACCACTGGGGCGAGTGGACCCGACGTAGAAGGGGGTGGGCAGTATATACCCACCTCTAGGCGACCTAGCCCTACTTTCACGGCGGCTGAACATCAGATTGCAAATGCGCGTATGATGTTGTTGCACAAAAATGGTGCTAGAGATTATTTGATAAGCGATCCGCAGGTTTTGATAGACCTTGCAATCAGCGACCTTAGCGATAATGACATGCTTGATGCTTGGCTTACAGGATTCAAGGAGTCTGAAGCCCATAGTGCTATTGAAACATTTAAGAAACATTCTGATAGTTACCAAAAAGCAGAGTTCAGTACGTTCAATCCTATGACACAAGAATTTCTGCGGTCATATGGTTATCAGCAGCCGCATGACCATCTTGATTGGTGGAACCCCGGCGACTGGGGACAAATTGCGAATAAGAAAATGGGTAAGCCTGTCGATGATATAGCAGCAACAATATTGACTTCACCGTTTTGGTTGACGGCTCAAACGACACAAACCATTTCAGACTCCATCAAGATGGGGTGGCAGGGGGTTCTATCGGCTGAGCGTTTTTCTTCACGCATGTTCCGCACCATGGTTGATAATGCTAAAGATAAAGATGCTACCCAACTTCACATGTTCAATGTTTTCAACTTTCAAGAATATTGGGATAACTCGGAACATCATGGTGCTTCGTTTACTACAGAATCGAAAACAAAGGCTTACGATGTATTAAATAATGATGAGCATTTTAATATACTTATTTCTATTTCTCGTTATGGGAGTCCCAAAGAAGGCATCTACGAACATTTTCTTGGACGGAACGGTGGCAATACTGCTGAAGCATTAGCATCACAGGTGGAGTTCCTGTCAAGTGATGTCGTGACATCCTCTGAATGGATGGCTGCACAAGAATACCTGCATGAAGGTAATATCAACGCAGGGCAGTATGCGATGAACGGCTGGGAAGACATGGTTTACGATGTCCCCACATACTTTGGTGGTTTGAGGGGCCAGCCGGAGGCTCCGTTAACTGATGCTTCTGGTTTCTGGACAGGGGGGCACGTTGTTGCTGGTATTACTGCCGAAATGTTTGGGTCTATACTATTTGATCCACTTAATGTAGTCGATGTTTGGGCGAATACACGGCGCTTGGGGAAAGTCCATGCAGGTGTAACATCGGGTACCGGGCTGGGTTGGGCTGAAACGGTACGCCAACATCATCAGGCTGCCGCGAGTCTTCTAGCCTACGATGAGGCTGTTGCGCTTAAGAACGCCGATATGCCGATTACCACGGCAGGTAGAAAGTCGGCAATGACCAACAACATGTTGCTTGATGCGAATGTTGGAATTAAAAAGAACTTTAAAGAATGGGCTGAGAATGCTGCTAGTGGAGATGAGCATGACTGGTTGAATAAGATATCGCCAAGTACCCGGATGAACTTAAGAGCAGTTAATGAAAACGTAGAATACATCAACGAGGCATTTCGGTTACGCAACGAATGGGCGCGTGAGGCGCTGGAGGCGGCTTCTAAGGGTGAAGCGTTCTTTCAACCTGATCCTGCATTGAGGATGCTGGCGGCTAGAGGCCCAGTGTGGCGGGATGCCTACCCGTTGTTCAAGCAGTATCATATGGAATCACAATGGGGTCCGTTTGGTGGGACGGCGGGGATCGATGACGGTCCACCCCGCCTAGTCCGCCAAGTGCGGGCAGACGGAACTTTTGAAGACGTAGTACCTGACCCCCGATTCGACTTCGATCCAGATGACTATGATCCAATAACTGGTGCTGAACTTCTTACATCCCGACCCGGACTGGATAGTTACGATGGTGTCTGGGACTTCTACGCTAGTTACGGTGGAGCAGAAGCAATAGGGGCACGCCTACTTGGTGGGTACACTCCTCAGAAATTGTTTCTACCAAGACTAGGTTATGCTGCTAAGGCGAGGTTGCGTGCAGTCGCACTCAAGAATTCTCTTCTTCGCAGAGGAGACAAATTTGATTCGATGGCTGATGCGGTACGCAACGAAGTTCCAAGTATGTGGGCGGAAATCACGAACACTTGGGTATCGACGCAAGCGGATATTGCAGCGAAAACGATATTTGACGATATAAGAGAGTTCACTAAGGCACCTGAGGCGTACCCTCAATTCGCGGGTTTGAGTGATGCGGCACTTCGTTTGTCAGAATATGACATTCATAGATTGTTGGCTGACCCGAAGCATCAAACAGACAAATTGATGCAGGGGGGACACGCCGCTTATGGGGGCATCACTCTTCAAGATATTGTGATACTTCATCGTATTTCTGCTGCCCAAGCAGAAACGACTGTTAAGAATTTGGAAGGCATTTATAGGTGGGTTACCGAAGAGAAGAAGTCGTTGGATGATTTGCCTGACGAACTTCGTTTGTCTGACGAAATCATGGAAAAGTTGAAAGCCAATTGGCCGGATCTATCTTCAGCCCTTGTTTACTGGGATCAACTTCCGGGTCCGGGGGGACAGCACAATCCTGCCTTCGCGCGACAGGGTATCAACTATGTGCACAATCGGCGTTTGGGGTATCTGCACCCACCGGGTAGCACGGAGGCATTGCTGCTAGAGAAGTTTCCAGAGCAGATTGTAAGAACTGGAGAAAAAACTTGGGATGAGTTGCTGACTGATCATAGTTACGATGTTGGTCCGTTCCGAACCAATCTTCAAAAGGCTGGCTTCACAACTCCGAACGAGTTGTTGACTGCGATTACTGAGTTTTCTATTAAGGAAGTAGCCGATCTGGCAGGGATGTCAGCGGCGGATCTTAAATGGTTCTTGAAGCACAGAATCCATACGGCTGTTGTTGAGAACAAGTTTTATGATTCTCTAGGCAAAATTAAGGATGCGGCAGTTGTTGCTGCATACGAACTTGCTGCAACGCCTTTCAGGATTCACGAATCATTGTTTACGCATGTGCCGCAAGGTGGTTACCTAGATGTTGTTGGTAACAATATTAATGCCGCCAAGCCCATACGAGAATTTGATGCATTTATTAAAATGGGCCTTCGGTCTGGTATGCCCAGAAAGACAATAGATGTTTACCTTTCACGGTTTGTCAATAGTAGCGAGGCTATGCGATGGGACATCGTTACTGATGTTGTAACAGAGTGGATGGGCCGTAGCGGTTTCATCAGGTATGGCGGTAAGGACGCCAAACTGATGTGGGACAACTTCGTTCGTGGCTCTGAAATGATCTATGGGAACACGGGTGCAGACCAGTTCCTATCGCGGGGACGGTTGATGCCTCGTTCCATAAGCCCTGCTGTGGCGCATGAGGGAATGACATCTCAGGCAAATATTATTCCTGATTGGAGACAGATCGGGGCTATGACCCAGTACATGTCGTACATGCGTCATCTGGGATACCGGGTCGGTTTGGCTCAACTTGACAGGCTTTTTCAGAAGGTATGGGTTCCTGCTACCTTGTTCAAGTTTGGGCTTGCTCCAAGGAATGCGCTTGATGAGGCTTTGATTGCTGTTTTGAACAACGGGCCGACCTTCTATATTGATTCGAAACTTTCAAATGCTGCTATGAATCGGCAAAAGATTTGGGATCAGTACGGTAATCGGATTATTCAGGACAAGGGTGCAAGAATCGGTGGGCCTTCTATCGAATCAACGGATCTGATTGCTGTCAGTCCGCTTGATGCGGCAGAAGATACTTACCTGAGGGGTGCCGGTTACAAGCAGACGGGTCGTGAAACACGCGATCTGTGGATCGGACGGGGGCCGTTGTGGGCTTTCCGAAACACACTTGACATGTTGACGATTGGCCGTGGCAAATCATCCAATGCGAAGGCGTTGAAAATAGGCATACAGGAAAACCCCAACTGGCACGGTCTGACGCAAGAGCAAAGAGATATTGCGATGTTGAATGCTGCGACAGAAAGGAATACCGCTTCGGGGGCTTCGCAAATCTTTGGTCGGCGGATGCGGGCGCTGGAACAGTTTGCTGAAATGGTGTCGCATGAGATGTCAGGTATGTTACATGCAGGGGCGGAAGCGATGCCTGCGCCTTTGAAGGCAATTGGTGTAGCCCCGTTCAATGAAACAGCAGCAAGGATCCTACGCAGAAACGAAATAGAAAATCTTCATACTGCCAGATTGATGGTAGGTTTCGAATTCCTTTCGGCACCTCTGTTGGATGGAATCCTGACTCCGTATAGACAGTATTACGATCTAGCGCAACGGCCATCTCTACAGCAGAAGTTGCTTGCTGGTGAGAATCTGGCCGATCTGGGAATGATTGAGAAATTGCAGTTGGATCATTCAGAAAGCGCATTGAGTTGGCGATTCGGATCGGGCGTTGAAACAGGCTTGATGGATAATGTCCAAGCGGCTACTCAACACATCGCTAATCAGTGGGCGAATGAGCCAGCGTACGGGCTTCTTGCTCGTCAACAGGCTCACAGTGTCGGACCCTTGACGGAGGGGCGTTTCAATACTCTTTGGAAGACCTTGGGTAGAACAGTTGAGTCGGATCCGGCTTTGTCTGCTACACAAAATGCTGCACGCTCTGTCAGGCTTGCTTATGAAATGGTGAGTAAATCTACGACCAATACTCGTGGTTATCTGCGTGGCTTGCTTGAGGGAGAGAAAACGAATTGGATTGGAAATGGCATCTTCCCAAGTGAGAGAAATAACCAGATCATAGATTGGGATTGGTCAACAGCAGCCGACTATATTTTGACGACTACAAAAGAAGATGATGTTGCACACATGTTGAGAGCGATCTTTGCTTCCGATGATCTGGTGGGTCAAAGGGAAATGATTTCGTTGCTTTCATTTAGAGATTTGGATCCGAAATTGTTTGATACGAATAGTGCGGTTGTTGCACGGCGGGCGATCGCATCTGGCACAAGTGAATTCGCTAGTCTGGATGGTAGACAGCGATTGCATTCTCTGGTTCGTACTGATGGTGTAGATCCTGTATTCAGGAGAATGCAAAAGCCAACTACTGAAGCAGAACTACGGTTGTTCCACCCGGATACAACGGCTTCTGAGGCCTTGAATTTGGCGTACATGTTTGAATATGGATCAACACCTGCTGGAGAAGCGATGTTTGATTCGTTGAAAGAATTCTTGACGTTCTATCTTGGATCAGAAAATTCGGCACTTATGTTTATCCAAAGCATAAATCCTGCCAACAGTCCGCACGGGTCGGTGTTACCTGCACAATGGTTGTCGGGGTACTTGACGGAAGCGCCGGGTGCGCTGGCGCAAGCACCTAGTTTGACAGATAGTCCACAGTCGGTGTATCAGTCTGTTCAAATATTCTTGGCAAATACTTCACAGGCTTCAGTCAATGATATCAACGTACCTTTGCTGGCGGGTTCACACCAACCGAAGGTTGCCAAAAACGCCGGGCTTGCCATTCAGCGGTGGCATAAATGGCTCAAGGGGGAACACGCTATTCCCATTGAAGGAATCAGGGGGGCGCTAGAAGCCTCTAAGCAGGTTCCAGATAATATAAAGGTCTGGGAGCGTATCGTTAGCAAACCCGAATATAATGCTGACGCCGCGTTCGGACAGGTCTTTGGTGTAAACGCCGGTAACCGGATTCCAACTTCTGGTGTTTCCGCTCCTCAGGCAATCCCGCCAAGAGTGTTCGTGCAGGGCGATCAGTGGATGGCTACCGAAGGCATGGATAGTCGGTGGCAGCAAATACTGGATGAAAACGGTGATGGTAGTCCTCTTTGGGAACTGAAGACTGATTCAGTGCGGGATGTGGAAACAGGCGAACCGACGATTCTCGGAAAGCATGTTATTAATCAGCGTGAGTATGTGGAAGCACAGATTATAGAAACATTGCGTGGATTCGCCATGCTTGAAGACCAGTCTGTCGTCCAGTATTTCTTCTCACCATCGATGACTGGAGTTGCCCAGTACGAAAACGTTTACAAGTCTTACTATGAGAGTGTTCCATCAAGGGAGATCGCTCCTTCATACGATCTATTTGGTGCACGCATAGAACGTGTAGTTGATTTGGTCAATGAGTACAGTGATGGTACTCGTACATGGGGTGAGTTCGAAGACGCTATTTGGCGTCGCTTTGGTGATGCCCCTATCACCGCTAAAAAGGGTATTGGCCCGAGTGTACCGATTGATGATGTGCGCGACATCATCGGAACTGTTGGTGATGGGCCAGTGGGGCAGCACGGGTTCCGACGGATCTTTACGCACGCAGAAGATGACCTTATCCCTAAGCGTAAACTTATTAAAGAACCGATAGGAGACATCAACGATTTCCCCGGTAGGGACAGGTTGCCGCTGGCTCCGTGGCTTAGCGATCATGTGCAGACGGCTGGCGATGTCGCCTCTACCGAAAAACTTGTATTTGGTCCAGAGGAATTGAAAGACTATCTACAGCAGATAGAGGGTCTATCTGCTGAAAAGGGTGTGTCGCTTTCTCCAGTAAATAGAGAATTTAAAGAATGGCGTCAGAACGAATTGAATAGGCGTATGGATTCAATCGATACTGTCTGGCCGCTATACCAGCAGTCTAGGACTGCTCCTAAGGCTGAATCGGTTATTCCACGCTTGACTTGGGATGAGTTCAAAGACAACCCGGAAGCATTGGCTAACTTGAATGCACAAGTGGTTGCAAAGAAAATGGCAGAGGCCAAGGCTGAAAGATTGAAGAATCGGATCCCATCCGGTTTCCAAGAGACAGTGAACGAGGCTAATGCTAGAGGTGTCCCAGTTGATTTTAATGCTAAATCTGGTGGAGAGGTTTCTCCTGCTGGGAGGCTGGTTCGTAGCCAACTGAATCTTTTCCCGAAAGCAGAAATGCCAACCAATCTGTGGGGCTGGGATGTTCGAAGCGGGGATTCTGTTACACCGCGTGGAATCGGTGGCTTCAATGAAAACGATTTCCCGTTCGTTAGCACTAATCCTGACACATTCGGAACCGGGTTTACGGAACTAGCGAGTGCAGATAGTTACCAGATATTGAACGAATGGCGGCACCGTAACACTGGTGACATCATGTTCTTGACAAATGAGGGTGCAGAACAACTACTTGCATTCAGGGGTTTGACTTCACGGATAATAGAGCCATCTTCTGTCAAGCCGGTTACTTCTGCTGATCCATCTGTAATCCCGGTGCGTAACACTGATGCTTTGATCGATATGGGAGGGGCGGAGATAGAACACCATAAGGGCATTATCGATGTGCCATTCGATATCTTGGATAGTGAAATTGCTTCTGCGCCGCCGTCACCAATCGACCCGCTTTACAGAACTAAAAGAAAGGGAACTCCTGAAACGGCTCAGTTCAATCAGTTGGATGTGAAGAAAACGGTTACCGTACTAGACAATCAGTATGAAATGATTGTTGATGGTAAGCAGTCGGCGGTCGCTATGCCTAAGCGAACAAAGAAAACGAAAACCTCAAGTTACAGTCATCGCGCAAGTCAATCTAGTTCTGATCCTTTCGCTTACCATTCTTCAACAGAGGTTGGCGAAGTCCATGAACTTAGCAAGACGGGTGGTGCTGGTCCGCTCACCGGAGTCGATGTGGGCGACCTTATTCTGATTAGGCCAAAGGCTTCCTACCGCAAGAAGCCCGGTAAGGTCGAACAGAAATTGATTAACGACGGCAAACTTCGTGGTGAGAAGCGAGGAAAAGATATTAAGGGCGGTTCTGCACCTTATCCGGTAAGGGTCACTGGAATTGTTCCTGCTGCAACGGTTGGGAAGAAGGACTTTGCAGAGTTGATAAATCTACCGGTGGAGCATGTCGCGGAGAATTGGACTTCAGGTAGCAATTACAGTCGTTACAGGGTCGCTACATTCGAGAGGCTCAAGGGGACATCTGGTTGGCAGAATTCTCATTTGAATATTGATAATCCGCAGTATCCAAAGCCGTTGACTCGCGTCATGGGTGATGCCGGTACAGAGTATTCTTACACGGGTAAGAACTTTGTGGCGCAGCCTTGGACGCCTGTTGTTGCAGAGATCAAGCGCCGCGTGGAGGCTATTACCGGTTACGAGTTTGATCTTGTTATCGCTCAGCGTTACGAAGATGGCAACACTACATTGGGGTTTCATAATGACAAGTTGGGAAATACCTATGATCCTGAACAGATCGTTGTTTCTGTAAACTTTGGTGATACACGCCATTTCGAATTCCGGCCTCAGCGTGCTACTAAAGAAGGTGAACGTGTAGGAGAGGGCACCGGTAAAAAATACGGCTGGAAAGATACTGATCGTGAACCGGGGCCGGTTATTGAACTAGCCCAAGGTGACATTCTTGCGATGATGGAAGGCGTGAATGCCAACTGGGAGCATTCGCTGATTGGTGGTAAGAATACTGGGCCACGAATCAATTTGACGTTCCGTAGGATAGATTCTCAAATGCAGCGGCAGGTTCGTTTCGAAAAGGGACCGGAACCGGTACCTACGCATTCGTCTGGGCTGACTCGTATCATTTCTGGGGGTCAGAATGGTGCTGATGAGGCCGGGTTGTTGGCTGCTCAGGACTTGGGTATACCCACGGGGGGTACCGCGACGTATCGGTGGGATACGACATTGGGACCGAAGCCGGAGCAGGGTGAACAGTTCGGCTTGGTGGCAGATGCGAAGGATTTCCCGAAAGCGGGGTCACGATATGGATCCCGAACTAGGCAGAATATAGTAAATTCTGATGGAACAGTTCTCTTTAGTGAAAACATAACAGATACGGGAAGTGCCTTAACCATAAATATAGCACAACAACTTAAGAAGCCTCTGCATCACGTTTCTGGAACTAGCGATAAGGCAACAGCGGCTTTTATAAAGTGGCTGGAAGATAATAATATTCGTACTTTGAATGTTGCGGGTAACCGATTGTGGACTATGCCGGGTAAATTGCGGCGTAAGGAAGACTTTCAGGATCGGGTGCAGCAGTTCCTTGTTGATGCGTTGAGGGGAACAGACGACGTTCCTGCTGCTGCTCCTACTGCTACTGTTGATGAATTCGGAAAGACAGTAGATGACTATCTACAAGATACAGAAGATGTCAAAGATTTTATTTACGGGATGCAGGGTGGGGGACAGGATCTAACCGGTCCTCTGGATCATATCTTGTATGTTCCTCTTACTCATGGTGAGTACATTGACGAATTCGAGAAGTTGTTCCCCAACTGGGAGGGTAAACCGGCTATTGGTGTACCGGGAGATATGCAAGCGGGAAGTGGTGCTCACGATCAGGCGATACAGGCGTGGGATAATGCATTCGATGCGCTAATGTCGAATCCGAAGAGCATTGAGGATCTTACGTCTGCTGCTCCTACTGCTGCTGTTAATGATCTGCCCGTACCAGAGGAGTATTTGGGTGACCTCGGTGGTCTGCACGATTATGAAACAGGTATAATAATTGAAGATGCCACTGTTGGTGATCTTCTGGCAAAAGCAGATGAATTGGAAGGAGAGTTTTGGGCCAAGATCGAACCGGGACTTGAGGGTGATACTGCTGAATATATTTATACTGGCCTTACCGGTGGTGGTACCCAAAGTATATTTAGGCAACTAGCGAGACAAGGCGAAGTCGAAGTTCCTTATATTGTATCTGGTAAATTTGATGGAGCAGGCGATGATTTGTGGGAAGCCTATGTAGATGATTTTCTAACTCGTTATCCTGACAAAGATCCGATTATCTTTTTGTCACGGGCAATTGAGGAGATGCCATCGGGCGGTTACCGTGAAAGTGGCGCACAGTGGTCGCATTTGGACGCTATCGGTCAGTCTGTACGAGAATGGTTGGATGGCTACGCTCTGCGGAAAACAGCGATGAAGG
>TARA_R110002051_G_scaffold1246_1_pt1 | contig 16359 bp, 13 predicted proteins | sample TARA_R110002051 | Tara Oceans TARA_R110002051 (sample SAMEA4397023) | marine metagenome | biome: Polar Biome; feature: [MES] marine water layer (ENVO:01000295) within the mesopelagic zone...; material: water (ENVO:00002006), including particulate matter (ENVO:01000060) such as......
AATCTGTAAAAGAAAGTTTTTTGCTTCCTAAAAATGTTTTGAAAAGGGCGGTATTTGAGGAAAAAGAATTAGGTTGGGTACTATTGTTGAGTATGCTGCCAGATAGCTTGGGTGTTGCACAGCCCACTCACAAAATGAGATGGCGTTTGTTTGCCGAGAATGTCAATCTTACGTACACCTATGATGAAATCTTTGGCACATATTCTACTGTCGTTGATTTACTTATTTCAATTTTTGACAACTCCGATGACAGATTGTCCGAGCTGATAAAAAATTCTGTGAAACTTTCCCCGCCTGATAGGGTTAAAATTATAGAATTGGCGAATCAGTGTATTCCAGATTTGAAACGGAACGAATTTGTTACGTGGGATGCGATTAGGGAAATCCTAAACCATCATCGGTCATACCCCGAAACCGATTGGGCGTTGCCGGAAGAAGTATTGGCTGATTATGAAGACCTCTATAAAAAATTAGAGCCTCAAAATACCGTGAAAAAACATCTATGGCTTTTTAATGACCACTGGCCTCATTTTTCAGAGGGCTTTAAAGATGTTGACGACACAGCGGTCGATCGCTACAAAACACAGGAAATAAAAATTGACGAAGCAAGAGAAAAAGGTTTGAAGGCTATTTTGAAGGAATTGGGAATTGGCAAAACTATCGAATTAGCTTCCGACGTTAAGGAGAAATGGAGTTTTGGCAAGGCGTTGGCTGATATTACGGATAACCATGAATCTTTGTTGGCAGTGCTAGAACTTCTGAAAACAGGAGATTTTGAAGAATGGTTTGTCCACAGTTACATATACTTTAAGGTTTATGAGAATGGTTTTCAGTGGCTTTTGGAATTCTATGAAGAAATAAAAGGAGATTTTAGCAATGAACAATTGGCGCATTTGTTCATACCGTTGGATCAATCAAAGGAACTTTGGGATTTTATTGAAAATACCAACGTAGAACTGGTCGAAAACTATTGGGTCAACATGTTACCTAGATTGCATAATTTGAGCCAAAAGGAAAAAATATACGGTACAGAACGGCTGATATATTTTAAAGGATTTTTTACAATTATCAATAGTGGACATACGATTTTCGAGGACATCCCATCGCATTTGTTGGTTGAACTACTAGAGAAAACCGCGTTGGTCAAGGCGAATGAAAAAGTAAATTTCAGGGAATATGAACTCTCCAAAATTTTCGAGGTGCTTGATGCAAGGGACGATGTTGAGCACCAAAAGCTCATAAACTTAGAATGGTTGTATCTTCCTGTATTGGCAAGATATGGTGCCCATAGAAGTCCCAAAACTCTTCATAAAGAACTCACTGAAAACCCGGATTTCTTTATTGAATTGTTAAAGTGGGCTTATAGGCCAAAAGATAATGATAGAGCAGAGGCCGAAGCACTAGACACCGCTGATCCGGATATTCAAGAGCGCTCCAAACAAGCCTATCAGCTTTTGAGTTCATGGAAAGGTATTCCTGGGGTTGAAAAAGACGGAACCATCGATAAGAATAAATTGTTGGGTTGGATCGATCGTGCAAGAGATTTGGCCAAGGAAGCAGATCGTATTGAGGTCGCTGATGCGCAAATAGGGCAAAGTCTGGCTCAGTATCCGGAAACTGGTATAGAATGGCCGCCCGATGAAATCTGCGAAATTATCGAGCGAATAAATACGGATAGTTTAAAAAGAAATTTTTCCAGTGCCACCAGCAACAAGAGAAGTTTTTCCTCAAGGGGTGCCTTTGAAGGCGGCGACATAGAACGTAATAAGGCTATGTATTTCAATAAATTAGCTTCAAGGATAAAATCAAAATATCCGAATGTTGCAGCAATACTTCAAAGGTTATCAAAAGGATATTTGATAGATGCAAAAAGAATGGATGATCGTGCTGAAAGAGATAAATTGGAGTATTAATCCAAATTATGCATTTAGGAATCCTCTTTTTCTTGTAAAGCAACGTCACGACTACGCTAATGGACATTTAGCATAACACCCTTAGGGTGAATGAATTTCTAATGCAATGCAATAGAAAGCAAGTGATTTATAGTGAAGGTTCTTACTATTTATTTCTGAAAAAACTATACGAATTTTTTGAAACAAAACTTTTTTATGATACTTTTTCGCGTATAAAAGCGCATTCATTGTGTGTAGTTTATAAAATTTAGGCGATTATTAACTCGCTGTTAATTAGAGTTGCAAAACCACGGTATAGAGCAGTATGTAGCGCCTGGGGCTCATAATCCGAAGGTTATTTTTCACGGTTAGTTTTTTCTACCAGCAAATTATGTTTTTATTAGATTTATACTCCAAAATCGAACAAATAACGAACTAATTAAAATATATTTTCTCACAATCATCTAAATATAAGTTATTTAAATAAATAAAGATGATGTACAGAACGTGTATCATTCTATGGAAGAGTAATTTGGCCAAAAAAATAATCATTAAAAAAAGGAGACCAAATTGGTCTCCTTTTTTTTAACACCGTATTAAACCAATTGAATTATTTAATACAGATTTAATTTATTCTTATTTACCTAGAACCTTTAAAATTTTGTTTCCATAATCGGATTTCAAATGAATAAAATATATTCCTATTGGTAATTCGCCAAGGTTTAGATTAATTTCATTCTTACCTTTTTTAAAGCTATGCATTCCAAAATCAATTATTTCACGTCCTATACCATCATATAAATATAACTTTCCATTTATATTTCCAGGAGACATTAGTTTAAGATTCAATTCTTCTTTAAATGGTATTGGATACGCCGTTAACTCTAAAGGTGACGACATTGTTTTAAGACCTGAACCATTATTTGGGCAAACATTAGCATGTAAAATAATGTAGAAACTATCCAAATCCCCAACACTTATATTTGTAAACGTATATGTATTAAAATCTCCATTTATATTATCTTGATACGGATATTGACCTGGAGCAACTGTTTGACTTCCATTATTCCTTAATGGAAGCAGTGTATTTCCTACATACAATTGGGTTTCAGTCATTTTATAGCTACTTAATACGGTAACAGTGACATCAACTAATCCATTTACATAAACCACATTTACATTACCAACCAAGGCTCCTTTTGTTATATCGCATTGACCGGCAGCTGCGTATAAATCTAACTCGTAGTTTCCATTTACAGAAGGTATCATATTTGTCCAACCCCATCGATTTGCACTGATATTTGGAATATCCAAGAAACAAGTTCTTACATTTTCATCAGCAGATCTAGCGAATGCTGTTTCACATTGATCTATGGTTCCAGAGCCACAATCATTATTGTTTTCAACAATTTCCCAATCACATATTTGCTCACTCCATACTGCTGTTTCATTACACTCCGTTTCCGGTTCTTGCGGTTGTTCACCTGTAATGTCCCAATCACAGGTTTGACCATTCCAAATTGCTGTTTCGTAACATTCCGTTACTGGTTCCATGGGTTGTTCTCCTATTACTTCCCAGCTGCAGGTTTGTTCGCTCCATTCGGCAGTTTGATAGCATTCAGTTATTGGCATCTCCGGTTGGCCGTCTACAATATCCCAACTACAGGTTTGACCATTCCAAATTGCTGTTTCGTAACATTCCGTTACTGGTTCCATGGGTTGTTCTCCTATTACTTCCCAGCTGCAGGTTTGTTCGCTCCATTCGGCAGTTTGATAGCATTCTAACCAAGGTGTTTTCGACTTTACACAAATATTATCATCACATGCATCTGGTATACTATCATTATCAATATCTACATGATCATCACCTTTATCACAGATATCAAAACAATCTGCGATACCATCACCATCTTGATCAAAACCTTCATCAATTTTACCATCACCATCGTTATCAATTCCATCACAAACTTCTTGATTAGGTTCAGAGATTATAATACTACATTGCGATGTTGCACCCGATGCATCAGTTATGGTCACATAGTGGGTACCCGCACTTAAATTACTATTAACCTCTTCAGTTGATCCATCGTCCCATAAAAAAGTATAGGGCCTAAATCCTCCATTTCCACGCACTAAAGCTTGGCCATCGTTCTCACCATGAATACTAACATTATTATAAAGGTTTACCCAGCAGTACAGCTCTTTTGCGATATCTATCTGTATACTTACTTTACATTCATTATAGTCTGATACGATAACGGTATGTATCCCATAGGTTAATGTACTCGCAGTTTGTGAAGTCTCTCCATTATCCCAGAAATAAGAATACGGCGCTGTACCCCCCTTTGGATGTACCGTTGCTACGCCATCGGCAGTTAAATGATTCGTTGATAGCCTGTCTTGCTGAACATTAACCATAAACGTATCACAATTTCCACCTGTAGGTTCTGCTATTGTTACACTACATTGTGAGGTAGCACCTGAAGCATCGGTTATAACAACATAATGAGTACCAGGTGTTAGCTCAGAATTTACCTCATTTGTTGAACCATCGTCCCATTTAAAAGAATATGGCCTATAGCCTCCATTGCCTTTAACACTTGCAACACCATCATTACCACCTAGCACACTTACATTTTGAACTAAATTTGTCCAACAATATAATTGTTTTGCCATATCTATTTGGCAACTGGTCTCGCAACCATTAGAGTCCGTAACCTTAACACTATGCAATCCATAAGTCAATGTCGTCGCTGTCTGGGTTGTTTCCCCATTGTCCCATAAATAGGTATACTGTCCTGTACCGCCTTCGGTATATACTGTTGCAACACCATCTGTACTCAAATGATCTGTACTTAATACATCTTGTAAAATATTACAGACCAACGGTTGGTTATTGGTAACAATAAACGGATCCGAAATAGCATTACATCCATATTCATTGGTAACCTTTACGGTATAACTTCCTTCTAATGCCGAAATGATTTGGGTAGTCTCACCACCCGGAGACCATAAGTAGCTGGTATACCCAGCTCCAGCATCTAGCTGCACACCATTGCCGTTATAACAATAGCTATTATTACCTGTTATATATACTACTGGTTTTGGGTTCACCTGTAAAGTGACTGTTTCACTGGTTTCAGAACAGTCATCGTCGATGTCATTAGGTGTATCATTATCTGAAGTTATTACTACTTTATACTGGTTCCCATTATCGTCTATCTCCATAAAAGCAAAGTTCAATTGAGAATTGCCACTTGGTAAGCCTAAGTTTTCAAAACCAGTTCCCGAATTAACTTGCCACTGGTAAATAAGATTTCCTGTACTTATAGCCCCAACATTAAACGATAATGGATTTCCTGCACATATTTCAGCATTTCGAGGCTGTCCTTGTATAAATATCTCGCATGGTTCTTGATTAAGAAACTGATTTACAAATGTTATAGTAACATTATCACTTTGACCAATTAAAATTTGAATTTCATTCGTATTTTTTGAAACGAGGTTTGATGTACTATTTTTAGATATAAACTGTATATCATTTATCGAGTAACCTTCTGGCAAATCTACTTCACTAACCAGAAATAAGAAACCACCTTTAAATGAAAATTCACCTCCTTCAGTATTTGGACTGTTTACACCACTTTCGCTTAAATAAAATTCACCTAACTCATTAGGTATAGATGTATTATAGAAAAACTTAAACTGCAGATCAGGATTTGAACCAGTGCCAAAAACATCTTTTAAAACTGTAATCCTAGTTAATGGATTCACTGTTAATGATGCAATTTCACTAATTACGAAACAATCATCTGTATTATCGTTAGGTGTAGCATTGTCGGAAGTCACAATAACCTGATATTGATTGCCATCACCTCCAAATTCCATAAAGGCGAAGCTCAACTGAGAATTAGCACTTGGCACTCCTAAATCTTCAAATCCATTTCCTGTATTTACCTGCCATTGGTATGAAAGTGTTCCAGTTCCAGTTGCTGTAACATTATAACTGAGCGGATCACCTTCATAAATTACAGCATTGTCCGGTTGGGAAGTAATCATAACTTGACAAGGTTCTGGGTCCACTGGGCACATGAACAGACTTTTGTCTACAAGAACATACGTTTCACAATAGTCACTGTTCCCATTCACATCTTCTACCCATATTCTAATTAAAATAGTTTCTTCATCATCACAATTAATGTTTAAGCTTGGTACCCTAACATCCATATTTGAATCTAATGTTGCTCGAGAAATTGTGTATATTAGTTCTCCGCAAGCATCGGTTATAGGTGATGCAATAAAATCTAATGGCGAAATAGTATAAGTACCTGTTGTTGCACTTAAAGGAATACTTAAACCATTAATGCAAGTTAAAGTAGGCGCCACTTTGTCATTCACTGTTACCATAAAGGAACAACTGGCTTGATTACCTGCAGCGTCTGTAGCTGTATAATTAACCTCTGTTGTATCAAAAGGAAACAAATCACCTGAATTAAAATTCGAAGTAACCGTTACTCCAGGTAAATTATCCGTTACAATTGGCGTATCCCAATTTACAATACCACCACATTGCTGATTATCAAAGGAATCGAATACAATATCTGCTGGACAATTTATAACAGGTGGTATATTATCTATTGGTCCTATAGTTGGTGTACCGAAACCAATATCAATAGTACCCGGAAATACATTGTTGTTATCACTAATCCAATTTGCCGGATTATGAAGTATAGCACGAATCTCATCTGCAGTTCCAATCAAAGGACATAAACCAGTAGCGCATGTAAACTGCCAATTATCTTGTTCAATAGGAAATCGAATTGCCGTATCACCCGTAGTCAACACATCTGGTAAAGCAGAAGTAGTATTACTCGTTGCAGCGCCATCCCAATTGGTATTATCGCTCCCATTAGCATTATTTAACTGCATACCTGCAATAAAAATAGGGCTCGAGATGGTACCTTGAATTGCAAACAATTGGTCTCCTAAAACTGTAAAGGCAGCTGATCCCGGACTTAAATTAGCAAAATTCAAAATTACTACATGTCCAGCATTATGTGCTGATAACGAGATCCATGTAAATTCGCCGTCACCAATTGCCAATGGTTCAACAAAACCAGTACCATCATTCCACCCTCTATCTGTAAAAGTAATAGCCGTATTGGCCTCAATATCCTTCAAAAGTACAAATGCAAATGAATCGTCTGCATCTGTTGCTCCATCGGTACTGACTCCAATAAAAGCAATATCACCCACAGATAACGAGGTCTGCGCGAGTGATACGAATGTAGTGAAGCAAAAAGCTAATAATAACGTAAAATTTTTCATATTGTTTGGTTTTGTTTGGTGAGCGACCTATATCTTATTTAGGATCTTGATGGAAAAGTACCAACCAACGCAATTATATAATTTACACATTGAAAAGGTTGTATATTATTTATTGATTGACCTCCACCTACATTTTGTTGAGGCAAAGCTCCCATAGTAACATCAGTTGTAGTACCAAATCCATCAAAACCTGCCCCAGCAATAAAATTATTACCAGGAACTTCTGTGTTGGCTTCTTCTTTGGCTGGTAGCGTTACATCATGTTTGTGCGATGGCATTTGAGCTACGGTTAAAGTATTGGTCTCAGTTCCAAACTTTTCTCCTAATCTTCTTGGAGATAAGCCTGGACCATTTCCAGGATGCATTGGAACACGACCACGTAAATCTGGAAGAGCAAATGTGGTTCTTCCGTCACCCCCGTATGTGGTACCCAAAATTGAAAACAAAGCTTGATTCTGACTAATTGCGAGTAATTGTCCATCGCATAACGCCCACCCTCTAGGCGCAAAATTGCCGCCGAACATTATTATTTGAGCTATAAATGGTTCCATAATATTTTTAATTTAGTGGTTAATAGTAAAATTGAAATTGATGGTTGATCTATTTAGAAATGTTTCTATGGAAGGAAAAAGTAAGTTTTCAGCTAATTGCTGATTTTTTTCCCAATGCTTATCTGATATATGCGCTCCAGATTGATTGAAAATTAATTCGGTAAAGACGGATTTTCTGTTTTTAGAAACTTTGAAATAAATTCGGTACTGTTTGCCCTGCTCACGATTAGGCCAGTCTGTTATAAATTGATACCTACCATCATAATCAGTATACATTTTACCATGATGTTCGTAGATATTTTTTTCCGGGGATAAATGCCATACCTCTATTAACGCATTCGGAATAGTAGATTTTCCATCAGCATTATAAATTTTACCAGCTACCAATACTTCTTTTCCTAAAAAGGAAGTTCGTAAATCTGTCTTTAAACCTGTATAGGGTGCATACCCTTTTAATGGTGCGCTTTTGGAACCTATTTCATTTGCGATTACTCCTGTTGGAACACAAATAAGACCTGTTGCAGCTAATAAGGTCTTTCCAAGAAAAAGGCGTCTCGGGTAGTTTTCTTCCATTCTAGTTATTTTTAGGTTATTAGATAACTAGACTAATTTCAAGTAAGCTGTGGGTTTAAACAAAAAGTTACTCAACAGGTCCATAAAATATGGAAAGGGAAGTTATACGGTTGAATGCACTTTAATTCAATATTTAAAAGGTATTAACAATTCAAGGTTGTTTATATTTAAGCGCGTTTTTTTCGACAAACGGTAACGTTAATAGGTTTAAAAACCATATTACTATACAATAAAGTGAATGATACTATAGAAATATTATTAAATTTACTACTAGAAAAAAGTGGATTTTCAAATAAACTTGACACGAATTCAACTATCAAAATAGAAAAATTAAATCATTCAACAGTCAATAATCTTAATTATGAGATGGTTTAAAACTGAACATAAAATACCATGATTCATATTAAGTGATTATTGAATTAATCAATAAATTTCATCTATACTTACCTTCTACCCCATCAAAAAAAGCATGATACTTTTCAAAATCAGCCTCTTGATTATCCGTGGGCATTATAGGATCTGACACCTTTATTTCCTTTTTACCATAATCAAAAGCTACTAATACTATAGGTACACCAGCAGTTTTAGCGATAAAATAGAACCCTGTCTTCCATTTCTCGACCTTTTTTCTAGTCCCCTCTGGAGATAACGATAATCTAAACTTTTCGCGATCGTTAAAAATTTGGGCGGTAGCTTTTACAGTATCATTTGTTTTAGATCGGTCTATAGGGGCACCCCCAGTCCAACGAAAAAACCAACCTATAGGTGACTCGAATAAGCTCTTCTTACCTATATAGTTGATTTCTTCCTTCCAAACTTTACGTATTAATAAACCTAATAAGAAATCCCAATAACTTGTATGGGGCACTACTATTGCTACAAACTTATTTAAATGCGAAGGAAATTCGCCTTTAAGTTTCCACCCAAGGATTTTAAAATAAATAAATTTTGCTATTTTTTGCATGATGAAATTTTGTTAACAAAAAAGTCAACTGTTGTAGTAATTATGTGAAACTTTCCAGAATTATATTTTCTGATAAATTGCTTTTAGTTTTTGAGCGGTAATTTTTGATTTCCAATTTCTACCAAGAGCATTTTCCCATAATGGCTCCATACCTAAAGCAACAGATATCATAGTATCCATCTCCGATTCAGACAAATTTGAACAAACGCCTTTTGGCAAAACTATTTTATGCTTATTGATCATCTTGTTAAATAGCTCAACCCCTTCTGGATAAAATTCTTCTAAGTATTGAAAAACTAGACAATTGCCAATTCCGTGTTTAACTCCTAAAACATAACCTAAACCATAACTCATGGCATGTGCAACACCTACTTGAGAATACGCTATACTCATACCTCCATGCCAAGAAGCCATCATTAATTTTTCTCTACTATCGGATTCGTCTATATCCTCTAAAAAAACCTCCTTGCAAAGGTCTAGTGATTTTTCCCCATAGCTTTTACTAAAAGCATTTAAAAAGGTACCATTAAGAGATTCTATGCAATGTATAAAGCAATCCATTCCTGTATAAAACCACTGTTCTTTTGGCACTCCTATGGTTAAATCTGGATCCAACAAAACTTGGTCGAATGTGGTATAATCCGAATTAATGCCTAATTTTTTTTCAGGTCCCATGAGCACTGTTGTCCTAGACACTTCTGCTCCTGTTCCACTAATGGTAGGTATACCAACATGATAAATTGATTGTTTATTGACTAAATCCCAACCTTGATATTCAGCTGCACTACCCTTATTGGTAAGCATAATTGCTACAGCTTTTGCTAGATCTAATAATGTACCACCACCTATTCCAATAATTCCTGATGGTAGTTCATTGTAATTTTCTTTAATCATACCAACCAGCACATCTACCTGTTCCGTTTTTGGCTCTTCTTCCGCAGATATTAAAATGATTTGGTCACAGAATATTTTTGGGATTCTACTAAGTAAATCTGTATTTTCAAATACATCATCTACCAAATATATCATTGGTGCTTCTGAATGCTTTCTTTTAGGCATTAAAATTTCGCCAAGAGTATTAAAACTTCCTTTACCATATACTACTCTAGGCACCATGGGAAAATTTCGATACTCTTGAGAAGCTTTAGTTGGTATATTCTTCAATGCCATTTCTTTTATTACTTCCATTTACATTATACGTATTCTAGAATATCTGTCAAATTAGACATTGTCATATATCCCTTATTCTCAATTGGGCCTCTTACTTCTTCATGTTCCCAAGTAGTATGAAAGGGAACATGAACCGCACGTGCTCCAATTTCAACTAAAGGCAAAACATCTGATTTCAATGAATTACCTATCATTAAAAATTCACTTGGTTTAATCTGCAAATGCTCAAGTAAATCACTATAGTTTTTTTCTTTTTTATCACTCAACACCTCCACATGATGAAAATATTCGGATAACCCAGATCGTTCTAGTTTTCGTTCCTGATCTAAAAGATCTCCTTTCGTTAAAACTATTAATCTGTATTTATCTTTTAAATTTTTTAAAACCTCTTCAACTCCATTCAAAAGTTCTACAGGTTGCGCGATCATTTCTTTTCCTAAGTCTAACAAGGCTCCTATTGTTTTTGAAGAAACATCATTGTTTGATAGATCTAAAGCACATTCAATCATAGAAAGGGTAAAGCCTTTTATACCATATCCATATAAATCTAAATTCTTTATTTCTGTTCTATACAATTCTTGATCTATCTTATTCTTGGTTTCATATTTTTCTAATAGGTCTGCAAACTTATCTTCTGTATTTCGAAAGTAGGTTTCATTTACCCATAAGGTATCATCTGCATCAAACCCAATGACATTTACACCTTTAAAATCTATTTCCATGCGGCTTGTGCTTTCTTTAAATCTTCTGGTGTATCTATTTCAATTCCTTGAACATTAGTTTCTACCATTTTTATCTTTTTCCCATATTCTAAATACCGTATGGCCTCAATCTTTTCCGTCGCTTCTAACTGCAACATTGGTAGCCTTTGAAAATCCATCAAAGCACTTTTTCTAAAGGCGTAAATCCCTTTATGTTTATAATAACATGTGTTAGAATCTTTAGCTCTTGGATAAGGTATAGGCGATCTAGAAAAATACAAGGCAAAATTTCTATTATCAACTATTACCTTTACCGTATTAGGATTATTAATTTCATCTTCATCTGTAATTTTTACCATTAATGATGCCAAGTCAATTTCTTTTTGAGCATCATTTTCGAAAACATTTAAAACAGCTGCTAAACTTTCTCGTTCGGTAAAAGGTTCATCACCTTGAACATTTACAATAATATCAACATCCATTTGCATTACTGCTTCGGCAATTCTATCGCTACCACAGTCGTGCTCTTTTTTGCTCATAATAGCCAAACCGCCTGCTTTTACTATAGTTTCATAAATAATTTCACTATCCGTTACAACGTATACATCATCGAATAACCTGGTTTGTACTGCCGCTTGATATGTCCTTAAAATCACTGGTTTACCCGCCAAATCCTGCATTAATTTTGCAGGAAATCTTGATGCCGCATAACGGGCAGGAATCATTGCTATTTTTTTCAACTAAATATTATTTAAGTGTTGCTTTTTGGTCGTAAGCTTCTATAAATCCTAAAAATTATAATCAAAATAATTACGACCAATACGGCCGCTAATATAGGTGCAAATATTGATGCAGCTGTTACTACTACAGCAGTTCCTGTTTCCACTGTTGCCAAAACCGGATTTGCCAAACCGCCCGTTGTTGCCGTTGATGCCAACCTACCTGTGGCTCCTGCTCCTTTTATAGCTGTTGCAGTTCCTCCACCGGCAATTATCGCCAAGGACCAGGTTATTACTGGGTCTAAATCCGCAACTGTTGAAACCATTACTGCCGTACCTGCTATTGCTGCTAATGGGACAGCAATGCTATCCAACAAATTATCAAACCAGGGGATAAAATAAGCGAATATTTCTAATAGTGTAGCTACACCCAAGGTTAAAACGGCTACCAAACTTCCTATCCACTGCCAATTGTCATTTAGTTCCCATATACCGAAATACGATGCTAAACTTAATGCAAATAGTGGTAAAAAGACTCTAAAACCTACAGATGCTGCTAATCCTACCCCTAAAAATATGCTTAAAATTGTGTCGGTTGTCATATAATATTCTCTAATGAATAAGATGCTTTTACCTATCCATATCTACTAAAATAACCTTTTCTTAATCAAGAAAAAAATCATCTTTAAATCCAATTAGGTATAATTTATTTTTTGCTCTTGTAACCGCGGTATATAACCATCTTAAATACTCTTTATCGGGACCATTTGGCAAATAAGGTTGCTCAACAAAAACCGTATTCCATTGTCCCCCTTGGGATTTATGACAGGTAATCGCATATGAAAACTTAACTTGCAAGCCATTGAAATACTTATTATTCTTCACTCCCAAAAATTTCTTATATTTTGAACTCTCATGAGCATAGTCTTTCATTACCTCCTGATATAATCGATTACCGTCTTCATAAGAAAGTGAAGGGGATTCTGCTGTAATTGTATCCAATAAAAGCACAGTTTCAAACGGAGCCATATTTGGATAATCAACCATTTTCACTTTTACTTCGGCAAATTTAAAGGTGTAGATTTCCTTGATATCAAAAATTTCTAGAATCTCAATTATATCTCCGTTTGCAATAAATCCAGCCTCTGAGCTTGGTTTTAACCAATAATAGTTATTTTTAACCACCATCATAAAATCACCTACGGCAATATCATTCTCTAAAAATAAAATTCGTTCACGTATATTCTGGTTATAAAGATTTGCCCGTTTATTAGATCGCACTATAAAAGCAGTTTCTTCTTTACCATTTTCTAAATATGAACTATCAATGGCCTCTTGTATTTCATTACCATCCATCAATCGAACTATATCAGTGAACGGATCTACATCAAATTTAAAATCCTCAAAAAAATCACTTTGTAATTGCTCCCTTAACAAGGTTGCGTTAGCTAAAATTCCCGAATCGCCTGCTTGCCTTACTACCTCATTCAATTCTAAGCGAACTACTTCTTTATTATAATTTAAAGAAATTTTATCTCCGTCCAATGCCGGACTCAACACTAAATGCACCGGTGGTAATTGCGCGGTATCACCTATTAATAACAGTTTACATTTATGACCAGAATACACAAACATCATTAAATCATCAAGCAATGATCCGTTTTCGAATAATTTAGAATCGGCAGCAGTATCGGGTATCATAGATGCTTCATCAACAATAAATAATGTATCTCTATGTTTATTTGGTGCTAAAACAAATTGCACACCACCACTACTTTGTTTCTTTGGAAAATATATTTTTCTATGAATAGTAAAGGCCTGCGTATTTGAGTAATTTGACATGACTTTTGCAGCCCTACCAGTTGGCGCCATAAGAACAGCTTTTTTCTTTACTTTCCATAAACTGTTCACCAAAGTTCCTATTAATGTAGTTTTTCCTGTACCGGCAAATCCTTTTAATAAAAAAACTTCATTCGTAACAGAAGACAGCGTAAACTCCGCTAGCTTTTGCAAAGCCACTGATTGTGTGGCAGTTGGTGAATGTGGAAATTTAGATTCCAGTAAACTATAAAATGAAGCAGGAGTTGTTAGTATCATGAGCCCTCAAAGATAAAGATGATTTTTCGGTCAAAAACTTTTACGATTAAAAAAAAATTGTAGATTTGTGAAGACCACTAAATTAAAATAACACATACAAAATGAAAACCATTATACAAATTGTGCTTTGGGTTGGCTGTATCGCTTTAGGATACCTAATTTATAACTCCATTACTGGACCAATTAAGTTTAACGAAGCAAAAGAAGAGCGCTATGCCCTAGTTGTAGCAAAATTAAAAGACATACGAAATTCTCAGGATGCCTACAAAACTGTAAATGGTAAATTCGCAAATGACTTTAATAGTCTAATTCAGTTTATTGATACAGGTAAATATGTTATAACTCAACAAAGAGATTCTTCTTTTATGGAGTTCGATAAAGCATACGGTATTGATTTATTAAAAGAAATAAAAATAATTGATACTTTAGGATTCGTATCTGTTAAAGATTCTCTTTTCAAAAAAGACGCTAGATATAAAACCTTAATGGATGTTCCTGGAGCGCCAAACGGTGAAAAATTTGAAATGAAGGCTGCATTTGTAGAAAAAAGTGGCTATAAAGCACCAGTTTTCCAAGCTAAAGTTGAAAAGGACGTAATTCTTTACGATCAACCTAAAGATTTACTTGCTCGTGAAAAAGCAGCCCTTAGTGTTGAAGAAGTTAATGGTTCTTCTATTTATGTTGGATCTTTAGACGAAGTTAGCAATAGTGGTAACTGGCCTCCTATTTATGACAAAAAAGAAAAAAATTAATAGCTTTAATATAGCGGATAAAAATTTTAAGAAATTGTCCATTCAGGTTAGCTTGAATGGACTTTCTTTTTGTGTGGCTGATACTGTTTCACATAAAGTCCTCATGTCTGATAGGGTTGATTTTTTGGAAGAAAAAAACCCAATTACAGTTAAAGATGAATTAGAAAAGCTATTTCAAAAACATCTATTAACCAACTTACAATTTGATGAGGTTGTAGTTGTTCATAGGAATATTCTTTTTGGACTAGTCCCAAAATCGCTATTTAACTCTAGTAACCTACTGCAGTATCTTAAATTTAACACCAAGGTTTTGCCTACAGACGTTTTAGCTTTTGATGAAGTTGAAAACCATGACCTTGTAAATGTATATGTTCCTTATATGAATATTAATAACTACATATACGAACTATTTGGTGAGTTTACCTATATGCATAATGGTACTGTACTATTACAATCTTTACTGAATAATCAAAATTATAATCAAGATACCGTTTGTTATGTTCACGTAAACAAAAATCAATTAGACATTACAGTTCTAAATCAGCGCAAACTATTACTTTACAATAGCTTTATTTACGCTACAAAAGAGGACTTTATTTATTACCTATTATTTGTTCTGGAACAGCTAGATTTAGACCCCAAAACAGCAATTGTTAAGCTTTTTGGAGCTATAGAAGAAGATGATAATATTTTTCAAATTTGCTATTCGTATATTAAAAATGTTAGCATTTTTGCCCCGTCATCTCCGCAATTAATAAAACTGGGCGAACCAGCTTCTAATTCAATTGACTTTACTTTAATTAATACTTTATAATGCGCATCATATCAGGAAAACATAAAGGCCGTCACTTAATGGCTCCTAAAAAATTACCTGTTAGGCCTACAAAAGACATGGCTAAAGAAAGTCTATTTAACATTTTAAATAATAGCTTCTATTTCCCAGATTTAAAGGTTCTTGACCTTTTTGCTGGAACAGGAAACATTAGTTATGAATTTTCATCGCGAGGTGTTGATGATGTACTTGCTATTGACGCACATTCTGGCTGTATTAAATTCATTGATAAAACTGTAGAAATGTTAGACATGAATATTCGTACTTTAAAAAGTGATGTATTCAGCTTTCTTCAAAGAAATACCGAAAAATTCGATATCATATTCGCTGACCCTTTCTATGATATGGAGTTAACGGATTTCGAAAAATTACCAGAACTAGTTTTTGAAAATGACCTTCTTTTGGAAGACGGTGTGCTAATTATAGAACACTCAAACCGAACAAGTTTAGCAGAATTCCCACATTATAAAAACTCTAGAAAGTACGGTGGCAGTGTTTTTAGTTTCTTCGAAAAGTAAGTATTAAAAACATTGTCTTAATGCATTAAAACACTAAAACCCTTTGACTACGCTCAGGGTTATTTCTAATATACAAATCTTAGATTTACTAATTTTATAAAAAAAGCAGGCCATAAGCCGGATTCTGTTTTCGTAAACGAAGCCTTATCATTTATCTAGGCAAAGGGTTACCCCAGAGCTCTAACCGCCTACCCTTCGGCTTGGGCGTGCAGCCCTCAAACACCGATTTACATGACGTTTCACCGTATAGAGTTTACCTGTT
>TARA_R110002051_G_scaffold320213_1_pt1 | contig 16343 bp, 8 predicted proteins | sample TARA_R110002051 | Tara Oceans TARA_R110002051 (sample SAMEA4397023) | marine metagenome | biome: Polar Biome; feature: [MES] marine water layer (ENVO:01000295) within the mesopelagic zone...; material: water (ENVO:00002006), including particulate matter (ENVO:01000060) such as......
ATGTTCACATGTGGCTTATTGCGCTCGAACTTACCCTTTGCCATCGTCCTGTATCCTGTAATTCTGTTGGCAGACTGTGGATCCGGAAGCGTTTGAACCGGGTCCCGCGAGAAGTTAACGCGACATAAGGGTTTCGCTCTGGTTTCGCAAGCGGAAATCTTGGAGCCGGAAAGCCCGCAAACCGGAGCTATGCCTGCAAAATCCGGCGATTGAAGCACAATATTGCCCATGGGGTCGGACCACATCCGGACCGGACAGCGATCCGAATCATGCCAATTTCACGGTTGCCGCGACCCTGGCCCCGGCACGCCGCAGGCAGCCGAGGTCAACCGGGCACCACGCACCGCTGTGCCCACGGATCGGGTTTGCAAAGCTGTTATGCAGACAATGACGAAACTTGAAACGCGGCATCTGGAGCGGGTAGAGGGAATCGAACCCTCGTATTCAGCTTGGAAGGCTGCTGCTCTACCATTGAGCTATACCCGCATTCATGACCCGCCGGCGGTGGTGGAGGGAGTTGGATTTGAACCAACGTAGGCGAAGCCAACGGATTTACAGTCCGTCCCCTTTAACCACTCGGGCACCCCTCCAGACCAGCCGCCAGGGTCATGCATCCAAGATGGACAACCCGAAACGTTCGGGTTTTGCGGGCCGGGCGATTGGTTAGAAACACCCGTTCCGCGGTCGGCGTTATGACGGCGCATGGTTCCCGTGTCAACAAGCTTGACCACAAAAACAACCGGTTCCGTCAAGCTTCTTTCGCGGACCTGCCAGGCAATGGCTTCAACAAGCATCCACACGGCCTGGATCTCTCTGGTCGCACACCGCATCGAGCCGTGTTGCACCCAGGAGCAATAAGCGTATAAGCGCGCCATGAGCAAAGATGACGAGACCGGGTCAAACCGAGACACCCATTACGCCAAGCTTCGCCGCGCCCACCGCGACGCCAAGCGGGACCAGCAGGGTCTTCCGCCGGCGCAGCCGCGCGGCAAGCGCGACCTGCCCGCGCGCAAGGGCTCGCTTTATGCGGACAAGGTTACGCCCGATACGGTCTATCTGTACGGGCTGCACACGGTGCGCGCCGCACTCGACAATCCGCAGCGCCGCATCACCTCGCTCATGGCCACCCGCAATGCGTTGATGCGGCTCGAGATCGCCGAGGACGCCGCCCTGCCCTTCCCGCTGGAACTGGTAAGCCCGCAGGAGATCGACCGTCTGCTTGGCGATGACGCCGTGCATCAGGGCGTGTTGCTCGAGGCCGCGCCCCTCAAGCCGCGTCCACTTTCTGATCTGGCGGACGCAAAGCTTCTGGTCATTCTCGACCAGGTTACCGATCCGCACAATGCCGGCGCCATCATGCGTTCGGCGGTGGCGTTCGGCGCCGGCGCGCTGATCACCACCCAGCGCCACAGCCCGCAGGAATCAGGCGTGCTGGCCAAGGCGGCCTCCGGCGCACTCGAAATGATCGACCATATCGAGGTTCGCAATCTGGCCGCGGCCATCGAAGACATCAAGGCACAGGGTTTCGTGACCGTCGGTCTTGATTCGGAAGGCCCATCGCCGATCGAGGCCGGTCTGTCAGGCGACCGAATCGCGCTGGTGCTCGGCGCCGAGGGCAAGGGATTGCGGCAAAAGACCCGTGAGACCGTCGACACGCTGGTGCGGCTTGACATGCCCGGAGCGATCAAGTCGCTCAACGTGTCGAACGCCACCGCAATCGCGCTGTACGCGGCACAACAGTACCTGTCCAAACCAAACGCCGGTTGAGCCTGCCCGCACTCAACCGCATCCCGCATCAACCTATCTGGCCCGGAAAGCCAGGATCACGCGGTTTTTGCTTTACAGCAGCGATGAATATGCTATCCGCATCCCCGCTGCCCTTGTAGCTCAGTTGGTAGAGCACCTGATTTGTAATCAGGGGGTCGCGGGTTCGAATCCTGCCGGGGGCACCATTCTTTTCAATGGCTTAGCAGCTACACCTCCTAGTTTCATGTTGCATCATGTTGCAGACCAGTTCCCATGATTTTCAACGATTTCTCGTCATGCTCGGCTAATCCACGCGACATGGATGCAACATGAAAGCGAATCACAGCCCACCATTGGATAAAGGCTGAATTCATTTCTCGGTTACTACTCGGCGCAAGGACTGCATTCGCTTCGCAAGTTAGGAATGCGAAAAATGTCGACCTTGCATTTGACGGGTTTCGGCGTTGTCGGTGTGACCCATCGAGCGGGCGTCGGTTCTTGACCAGCGGGTTTGACAATGCGGACAATCGCGCGGCAAAGGGTGACCTTTCCTAGTTCAAGATTGCCCATCGCGTTAGTGAACGCCAGAACAAGCTCGAAGATTGCGTTCAAAACCGCCGTACTGGCTCACTGGCAAGCTCTGCAGATCGAATTGCCGCTAGCTTGAAAATCGATCATGCGTACCACTGGCCAACCGCGGCTCTTCAAATGCCTATTCTGACTGCCATTGCTGTTGCAGTGCGTCTCAGGAGCATGTCTTACCCCGCAGCACTCTCGTTCAGCCCCTTGATGACACCAACGAGCTTCTTGGCGCGGGCGATGTCGAATACCTGCTCGGGACCGCTCGGGGCGATGTCGATGAAGGGGCTTTCGTAGAGCAGGCCAGGGTCCATCACGCCTTTCTCGGTCAAGTGCTCGATCACCATGTCGATGAATTCGATCTGGTCGGCGCTGGCGGCCTGGTCGGAGAGAAAGTCGCTGAACGCGTCCGAGACCGCACCCCGGTCCAAACCGACGAGCGACCGGATGAACGGCCCCAGACCATGGGCGATCTCCGAAGCCTTTTCGATGTGCTCTGCGTCGCCGATTCCGGCAGTAAGCAGCATCTCCTGCAATTCCGCGATGTCGGTCGGCGTCAGCGGCTTGCCGTGCTTGAGTTTGGCGAGGACGATATGGTCCTCGTGGTCGCGCAGGAAATGCCGTGCCTTTCGCTTGAAGCGCGTGAAGTCGACCTCGCCCACCTCCGGCAGGTCGATGTCAGCGCCGTCACCAAGCTGGTCCTCGAAATTGGTGTAGACGATCGCCTTCTTCTTCTTGTCGATGTGCTGCACCAGCCCGCGCAGCCGAAGCCGGACAAGCTCAAGCAGCGGCACGGTGATGCCCTCCCACCAGGCATCGGAGAGAATGTCGAGGATCAGCGAGTGCTGGGCGGCGATGATCGGGATCATTACCTGCTCGTCCAGCGCCGAAGCGATCTCGACCAGTTGCTTTCTCAGTTTGTCGAACCGCTTGGAGCCTTTCAGAAGTGCGAGCTCCAAATTGAACATCAACAGGTCGAAGCGCTTGGCTTCTTCCGGCTCACCCTTGCGCTCGGTTGGCAGCGGCGCCACATCATCAAGCAATTCTGTGCGGACATCGTCGCTCAGCTCGCTCCACGCCTGCGGCGATTGGTATTTCTCGACCAGACGGCGTTTGCCACGGACAATGAAGTTGTCGAGATTCATCGCCCCGACTGTGTCCTTGAGGACGGTGAGAGCGCTGTCGCGGATCACGCGTTCATCGATCGGCGCGTCAACGCCAGCATCGTAGGGCTCCCCCTCTTCGGCGGCTCCCGGTGGCCGCTCCAGCCGGTGCTTGTCATCCAGCGCACGCACCAGGTCAAAGCGCGCCGCGAACAGCCGCTCGCCAAGGCTCTTGGCGTTTCGGCCTTCGTCAAGCTTGGGGTTCTGCTGGAAGAATTCGAGGTTCTGGCAATAATCGAAGACGCGGAAGAATTCCTTGTCCTCGCCGGACCCGAACAGATCCGGGCAGAGCCGGGTGCCGCGGCCGATGATCTGCCAGAATTTGGTCTTCGAGCGGATCAGTTTGAACAGCACCAGATTGACCACTTCCGGCACATCAATGCCGGTGTCGAGCATGTCGACTGATATGGCGATGTGCGGCGCGCTCTCCTTCTTGGAGAAATCGTCGATCAGGCTCTGCGCATATTCGGTCTTGAAGGTGATGATCCGGGCGAAATGACCGGCCAGGTGCGGATAGGCGATGTTGAAACGCTTTTCGATGAATTCGGCGTGCGCCTGGTTTTTGGCGAAGATGATGGTCTTGCCCAGCCGGTCGCCGCCCGCCACCTTCAGCCCCTCGGTCATCACATGGGCCAGCACCTTGTCGACCGTGTCGGCATTGAACAGCCATTTGTTGATCGCTTCGGCGTTGACACTGTCGGGCGGATCGCCATCCTCCTCGTCCCATTCGAGCATGTCCCACTGCTCTTTTTCCGCTTCGCTCAGATCGTCATAGCGGATGCCCTCGCGTTGGAACTTCAGTGGCACAGAGACCGCTGCGGGCGGCACCAGATATTCGTCCTCCACCGCCTTGTCGAGCGAGTAGGCATCGGTCGGCACACCGTCTTCCAGCTCGAACAGCCCATAGGTGTTGTGGTCGATCTCGTCCTTCGGCGTGGCGGTCAGGCCCACCAGCAGGCTGTCGAAATAATCAAAGATCGCGCCATAGCGCTGATAGACCGAGCGGTGCGCCTCGTCGATGATCACGAGATCGAAATGACCGGGACCGAACCGTGCATGACCACCCTGGCGGTCATCGATCAGGTTCATCATCGTCGGATAGGTCGACAGAAACACCCTGCCCTCGGCCGCCTTCTCCGTCACCAGATTGACCGGCGAGGCATCGGGCAGATGCGCCTTGAAGGCCTTCACCGCCTGGTTCACCAGTGCCACGCGGTCAGCCAGGAACAGCACCCGCTTGACCCATCCGGCCCGCATCATCAGATCGACCAGGGCGATCACCGTGCGCGTCTTGCCGCTGCCGGTGGCCATCACCAGAAGCGCCTTGCGCTGCCGGTCGATCTCGAAGCTCGCTGCCACCTTGGCAATGGCACGGGTCTGGTAATAGCGCCCGGCGATCCTGGTGTTGACCGGCAGCCCGGCCACAGGCTTGCGGCTGGTCCGCCGCTGGATCAGCAGTTGCAGTTCGTCCTTCTTGTAGAAGCCCGAGACCTCGCGCGGCGGATAGGCGGCATCGTCCCAGATCCAATGATCGTAGCCATTGGTGTAGAAGATCACCGGCCGCTGGCCAAACGCTTGCTCCAGGCAATCGGCATAGAGCTTGGCCTGCTGCTGGCCGGCACGCGGGTCGCGCTTGGTGCGCTTGGCTTCGATCAGCGCCAGCGGCTTGCCGTCGTCACCCCACAGCACATAATCGACAAACCCCTTGCCCTCAGTGTTCGGCATGCCTTCGACCGGGTATTCCCGGTCGCGTGCTTCATTGAGCGGCCACCCCGCTTCCTTGAGCAGCAGATCGATATAGAGATCGCGGGTCTCGGCTTCCGCATAATCATGAGTGTCGGGCCGGGCCTCGTTTTCACGGCGGATGCGGTCACGCTCAGCGCGGGCGGCTATCAGCTCCGCGTCGAGATCGCCCTTGTCGCGTAGCAGCGCGGCAAAGGCCTTGTCCTTCTCTTCCGTCTCCGCCTTCAGCCGGGTGAGCTCTGTGAAGGCCTTCCGAACCAGGTCATCCTTGCGGGTCAGCTGCGCAGGGTCGAAGCCAAGCCCGTCAGGTGGCGGTGCCTTGGCATAGGTCCGCGCCAGCCAGAATGTGAAGTGAAACAACTCGCGGACGGCGTCGCCCGCGTCCCTGGCCGAGGTCTCCCTGGCTTCATGCACGGCGCGGTTACCGATGCGAATGATCAGCTTCGCCTTGGTGAAGACCGCCTGCCCGGCACGCTTGATGAAGCTCGGCTCATGGATCAGCGTCGAGATGCGATCATCATAGGGAAAGTGCAGTCCGCTGTCGTTCTTGTAGGCCCATTGCACCGCCAGCTCCACCGTCCGCCTGGCATGAAACGCTGCCGTGCGCGGATCGTTGGCCGCATAGCCCTCCGCCCGCTTCGCGCTGTCGAAGATTTCGGGAAATTCAGCGGAGAGGAAGGCGAAGTTGGACATGGTGCCTCAGAGTTGACCGGCAAAGGCACGGTGTTGGAGGGAGGCGAAGAGGTGTTGGCTTGCCCGCAGGGATAAGGCCATCTTATCTAGGCGCACTTGGACTACGTTCGCGACGCTCATGAATTCCTGCTGTCGCGAGATATCAGGGAGGCGGATTTCCAGATTTCGCTGGGCAGTTATTGGGACCTGATTTCGGGTCGTCTGACTCATGCTCTTAGTAAGTTGCCTTTGGAAATAATCGGAACGTAGCTGTGAATATAAGAATTCGGGTGCGATGATGTTCGGATCTCCTCGAAACGCTGTCAAGGAAGTGCCTATCAATGCGGGGCCGAACTCGCCCCGATAAATCCCGACCTTACCTACAGACGCATTGTGAGACAATAATACGTCTCCTGCCTGTATCCACCCTATGGTTAGCGAACTGGCTTTTTCAATATTTAAATATTGGACTTTGTCCGGCAGCAAAGCGCCGTCTTCTGCAATGGCGCGAGCCGATAGGAATGGAATGCCTTCCTCTCCGAATTCTTCAGCGCGCGGATAATTGCTCCCATGATTGCCGTCTTTGTGCATCAAAAACGTGCCGTCAGAAATTAACTCGCCTATCTTTCGAACCTGCCCCTTACTTGTTCCAAACATCTCGAGAAAGATCGACTGAGTAAGGCTGTCGAGGAGCGCGATGGCCTGGCGGCGCTGCTGCCTGAGCTGATCGGCCTTATCCAGGATCGCCGCAATCCGCTTCTGCTCGTCGAGGGGCGGGAGGGGGATCTTTAGGTTTCGAACCTTTTCTTGGCTGATGTTTGGTTGCGCTCCACCAGTGGCCTGAGCGATCAATTCGGGAACTTTCGATTCTAACGCTCTGTAAACATATTTGGCATCAGCAAGCCGTGGGTCTGGCCGAATGTTGCAGATAGCTTGGTTTGTCGCCGCATCCACCCCAAGCATTGCCAATCTACCGACCGTCGCTCCATACATGGCAAGCAAAATAGCTCCAGCAGGAACCATTTTCGCTGAGCTTTTTTTCAAAGCCTCTTCCGTAATGCGCTCTTCTGTCTGGACCACCAGCTTTTCACGCAGTTCACCTGATTTGACCCAGGGTATCGTGCCACCGTAAAAGCTTTTGTTGTTGCGGCTGGGAGTTCCTCCGCTTCCGGTAATGCAAAATTCTTCAAGTGCTATGGCGCGGTGCTCAGCGATGCTCACAACATCCCCTCCAACTCCCTGAGCCCCTCGGCAATCTCATCCTCCAGCGTCAACAACTCCGCGATGATCTCCTTCGGCGGGCGGTGGTCGGCAGCTTCGTGCACCACTTCCTTGTAGCGGTTGAGTGACAGGTCATACTCGGCGGCGGCGATCTCCTCGCGCGGCACGGTGAAACTCTGGCCCGTTCGCGGATTGTCGCGCTCCGCCCCGGTGCGCTGGACCCAACGGGCAACGACATCCGGCAGATTGTTTTTGGCGTGCTCGTCTTCGCTCAAACCCGATTTCGGCATCGGACCGAATTTGTCCTCCGCCACCAGCAGCTGCCGCTTGTCATCCAGACTCATGCCGTCGGCCTGGACATCGTAGAACCAGACATGATCGGTGCCGCCGGAATTGGTCTTAGTGAAGAAGACGATGGCTGTCGACACCCCGGCATAGGGCTTGAACACACCGGACGGCAGCTTGACGATACCGTCGAGCTTGTGGTCATCGACCAGCATCTTGCGGATCGCCTTGTGCGCGGTGGACGAGCCGAACAGCACGCCGTCGGGCACAATCACCGCCGCCCTTCCGCCGGGTTTGAGCAGCTTGATGAACAGCGCCATGAACAGAAGTTCTGTCTTCTTGGTCTTGACGATCGACAGCAGATCGGCGGCAGTCGTCTCGTAATCGAGCGAGCCGGCAAAGGGCGGGTTGGCGAGGATCAGCGAATATTTGTCGGCGTCGTCGGCGTGCCCGGTGGCAAGCGAATCCCGGTAGCGGATATCCGCGGCCTCGACCCCGTGCAACTGCATGTTCATCGAGCCGATGCGCAGCATGGTGGCATCGAAATCATAGCCGTGGAACATCCCCTCGTGGAAATGCTTGAGCAGTTCCTTGTCGCGGAACAGCGCCGGATGGTTGTCGCGCAGATACTCGCCGGCGGCGACCAGGAAGCCGCAGGTGCCGCTCGCCGGATCGCAGATGGTGTCCTTCGGCGTCGGCGCCGTCATCTCGACCATGGTCCGGATGATATGGCGCGGCGTGCGGAACTGGCCGTTCTGCCCGGCGCTGGCGATCTTGCCCAGCATGTATTCGTAGAGATCGCCCTTGGTGTCGCGGTCCTCGAGCGGGATTTCCGCCAGCATGTCGACCACCTTGGCGAGAAGCGCCGGCGTGGGGATGGTGAAGCGCGCGCCCTTCATGTGCTCGGCGTGGGCTGTGCCTAATTCCGCCATGTCGCGCAGGAAGGGGAAGACATTCTCCGAGACGATGGCAAACATCCGCGCCGGGTCGTCATTCTTGAACCGTGACCAGCGCAACGCCGAATAGGGGATTTCTTCCTTCACCTCACCCGTCTCTTCGTCGCGCACGGTGCGATAGACGCCGTCTGGAAAGATCACCCGCTCCATCGGCCGGCCCAGCGTGTTGGCCTTGTTCTCCTCGCGGACTTGGATGTCATCAAGCCCGCGCATGAACAACAGATAGGTGATCTGCTCGATCACCTCGAGCGGATTGGCAATGCCGCCGGCCCAGAAGGCATTCCAAACCTGGTCGACCTTCGAGCGAATTTCACCGTTGAGCATTGTGTTTCCTTGCAAATCACCTGTTGTCGGGAAGATAGGCCCACGCCTCAGGCTTCCACAACCTGAAAATACAAATTGCTGGACAATCGTAAAATTTGAAACAAGGATGAATACAACCTAACAATTGGAAGTGTTGCGCCGAGCGCAGTTGGCCGAAGAATTTCAAGCAAAGCGGTCAGTGTCTGTGGGGAGATAATTGTGACGAAAACCACCGTGATGGCCTTGAGCCCTGGGGTGGTAAGCAAATGGTGGGGGCCGGAATAACCGATATGAAAGTGCTGAGTTGGGTAGTTTGGCAACCGTGGATTCGGGTGGTTCTTTTCTGGACATTGTTTGCGCTGACAATGATCGGGCTGGATTTGGCTTCGACGCGGTTGGACCTTGGGTTGATCTTCGAACGGTTTGGACTGGGTGGTGACCTGCTTGGCGGGCAATTCACTGACGATGCAGCGGCAAAAGAAGCGCTGAACCAACTCAGCCAGTTGGATTTCATTTTCTCATTGGCTTATGCCATCGGCGCCGTCGCATTGTCCTTCGCGCTTTGTTTCCTGCTCCTGCATGTGTTGCCAATATCTTTCGCGCTCCGGCATCACCGGCGCAAAATCGACCAGCTTGCCGGACTGGAAGCCTTCGCTGCTGAGTATGATCAATCCATCTATGAGAGCTTCAAACAGAGCCGTCTTATCGGCCATGCCTGGCGCGAGTTTGACGAGACCCTGGTCAAACCGGTTGCCGGTGAACGCCCGGTTATCCGCAACACGGTTCGGCCCCAGAGCTTTCTCAATACAGGCATGGCGCGAGAAAAGTTTTTCGGCCTGAAAATGATTGCCGGAATTCCCGGGTATTTCGTTGCTGTAGGATTGCTGCTGACCTTCACCGGTATTGTGCTCGCCCTCTACAAGGCGGGCGAAGCCTCGAGCGGGCAAGACGTCAGCGTCATGCAGCAAGCCATGACCGAACTGCTGCAGATCGCCTCTTTCAAATTCGCAACATCGATCGCAGGCCTTGGCGCGTCTCTGCTGCTCTCCATTGTTTTCAGGACTTACATCATCTGTATCGAGGCCAGTTTCAGCAATTTCTGTGAAGCACTGGAGCTGAGGCTCAAATATGTTCCGCCGCAATCGCTTGCCATCGAGATGAACGAGGCCGCGAAGGAGCAGCGGGACCAGCTCAAGGAAATCAACAGCGACAAGTTCTTTGCGCAAATGGGCGCCCAGCTCGAACCCCAGATACAGTCGGCGTTCACATCGGCCATGACACCGATCAACACCAGCATTTCAGCAGCGCTCGATCGCATATCCGAGACCAGCCAGACCGGCGTCACCGATATGCTCAGCCAATTCACCAACACTGTCCAGGGCAGCGCCGGAACCGAGTTGCGCGAACTCGCCGAAACGCTCAAAGCGATGCAGGTCACGCTTGCCGAGACGCAAAGCGGCGTCAAAGGCAGCGGCGAGGATTTTGCGCGCCGCATGAGCGAATCCGCGGAAAACCTGAACCGACTTGTGAGTGACGCTGCCCGCACGCTCGATACCGGCGCCAGTCAGAACCGGGACGACTTGGCCGAGATCATGTCCGCCATGAAAGCCACGTTCGAAAATGCAAATGCGCAGATCGAAACGCAGTTGGGCAATGCCGCCGGCGGAGCCTCAAGCCGCATGGAAGAGGCAATGGGGCGCGTGCTCGAAAAGCTCGAGGGTCAGGTCAACAACGTTTCGAGCAACCTCACTTCCTTTGATGAAGGCCTTCGGAAGAGTTTGGCTCAGACCCAGGATGAAATCCAGAATGCGCAAAAGAGCGCTGCCGAGACAGTCGCGCGCATGGCGCAATCGAGCGCCGAAGCGATCCGTGATGGCCTTGCTGACGCCATCTCGACGATCCGTGTGGAAGTCGATCGCTTTGAAAGTGCGTTAAGTAATTCGGGTTCAGCGCTGACGGCACAGGCAAGCGCCATCGGCGACGCCACGTCACAAACCCGCCTCGTCTCTGACAGTTTCGCAAAAACCGCCAATGACGTACGTGTAGCCTCAGCGCCGCTTATCCAGTCAGGCGAAAAATTTGCCGCTGCAACGTCAAGCTTTGAACAGTCGTTGAGTGCCGCGGTGCAAGCATTGTCCGCGGGCCAGGATGCATCGGGCGAGCTCGCTACGTCGATTAAGCAGCAGGGCGAAAACCTGGTCGAAACCTGGCGCGAATACGAACAGCGGTTTGTCCGGATCGACGAGGCTTTGGCAAAGGCAGTCAACGATTTGGCTGGGGCTACCGAAAGACAGGGCGAGACGCTGGGCCGCTACACTTCGGATGTCGACAAGGGACTCGCTCAGGCGGTCACCCAGCTTTCATCGTCCTTGACCGACATCCAGGAATCCGTCGAGGAATTCGGGGAATCGGTCTCGGAATTGAAAACCGCACTCCGTATGTCTGGGCAATAGGTGATGCATGCTGGCGTTTGACGATGACACGAGCCACAAAATCGAAGAAGAGGAAGAGAATTATTTTGTCTCGATGACCGACATGATGGTCGGCATCCTCTTCATCTTCATCATCATGCTGATGGTGTTCGCGTTACAGTTCCAGCAGCAGACCGACACATCCGAAACCCAGATAGAAGAGGTGTTGAAGCGGGTTGAAGAGGTTGCAAGTCAACTCAAGGTCCTGCGCGATCAAATTGACAGCGAGCTCGCTTCCCTCAATCAATCGCAAAAGGAACGCACGGCTCTCCTCAACGATCTCAAGGACGAGTTGAAGGCGGTCGGCCTCGAAGTGCAAATCGATCCTGAAAACGGGGTGCTGCGACTGACGGACAACGCCATCCGATTTGACTCGGATAAATCCGGGTTGAATTCTGCAGCATCAGAAAACGTATCAAAACTGGCACAGGTGCTTTTGCGTGTTTTGCCGAAATATGTGCATTCTTGTGATGACGCCGACTTGGTCGACTGCAACAGCGCAAACAAACCTACAGCAACAATCGATACGGTTTTCATCGAGGGCCACACTGACAAGACCGGCTCAGACGAACGGAATTGGGCGCTTTCGACAGAACGGGCCGTATCAACTTACCGTGCCATAACAACTCTTCAGCCCGGTCTCCGACATCTGAAAAATCGTGGAGAAAAGGAAATCCTCTCCGTATCTGGCTATTCATCGACCCGCCCAATTCCTGAATCCACTGATGGTATTGAAAGCGATGAAACCCGTCGAAACCGGCTGGCAAGTAATCGCCGCATCGACATGCGCTTCGTCATGGAAGTCGACAATTCCGTGCGTTTGAACGAGGTCCTCAAATTGACGGGCGCTATGGAAAAACAGATCGAAATTCTTCGCCGCGAAGTGATTCCAAAATGACGGGCGCCCTAAGAGAGGCTTGCGAGGGGTGGAGTGCTAGCGTTGTCAGCACACGCAGCGCGGTCGTGCTTCCTGCAGAGTCGTTTACCACCAAGGCGGCAGCCAGGATCGGCGCCGCTGAGATGAACATCATTGCTCGCACAGACACCAAATCCATGAATGAAATTTCGATGGACCTGCTCGAATTGCTACATTCCGGCGGGTCGCTTTCCTCCAAGCAGCTTCGAGATGCAATATGGTGTCTTTGGGGAACGACACCTGCACTGGCTGATCATCCAGAAGTCTTTAGCGGGATCATGAAGATGGTCGAAGCAAGCCCAAAACGGAAACCGTTTCGCAATCTCGCTACTGTCTACCTGGTTCAGTTCGCGCCGAAGCGGCAGAGTTTTATAGAGGCTAGCTCTGCCCTACAGCGCCTTGCAATTCAATGGGGAAAGCCTTGGGCAGATCATCAGCAATTACACAGTCTGTATGATTGTGTTGCAGGCCCAAGAATGATTGCCAAGTCTGCGTTGCAACAGAACCAATCAGCGACCCAGGCACTTCAGGCGATGGGGCTGGGAGCGCTTAATGCGCAATCAGGTTTCGCTGAGGCAATCACCCGTGAGTTACTCGTCAATCTCGCCAACGGCGCAGAACCAGATCACGAAACAAGACTCGCCCGGGTTCAGGCCTATGCCATGGATTCGGTTGGTGTGCCGTTGTTCAACACCCTAGATCTGGAGCTGGCCGAAGCGTTGATGAAGCCGTTCGAGGCGAGAGCTCCGGAAAAGCGCATCAAGGACATTTTTCTGAATTTCATACTTACGATTTTTGGGGACCCGCGAATTCATCCTGGGCGCTGGGAACGCTTCCCTCACATCAAGACGATAGTGATAGCGTGGTTGACCGAACAATCACTCCGCCAGTTCCTGGATATTGTAAGCAGATCCATGAATAGCGAAGCAGACGAAAGAATGTGGAAATACCGCCGGGCTTTCTGGGAAGCTGCGCATCAAAAGGGCCTCATCCGGGGGGCCTGGGTCGTGTTTGCCGAAGAAGGAGCAGCATTAGCGCGGCAGTCTTTTGGTAAGAATGCCGCATTTGCCATATTCAGCAGCCGAGGCGGAAAGCAGGTCCAGAGAACGCACGCTGTTTTATTGTTGGAGGTTGGTAATGGGATCGTTGCTGACTGGAGCCATAGCGGCAAGGTGAACATATGGAGCAATGCACAAGACCGCACCGCCCCACAAATCTACAAGCGTAACTACAGCTCCCATGACGTTCAGATACGAAACGGCAGAGGCGATATGCAAGATGAAAACCATCTGGTGAAATCGCACCATTCACCAAATTCCTATAACTGGCAACGCGTTGTTGCGCAGCGCCTCTACGAAATGACCAACATCCGATTACAGGAACACGATTATCGTGCTTGAGTGACTTTATGAGCTTTTCTTGCAATCCCCTACCCGACGGGGCCCAGTTTGAACTAGAACTACGAGGTCTGCTGGGAAAGAAGTCGGTTCCATTGGCAGAATGGGGAGGAAAAGCGGGGCAACTATCATCCACAGTTCGCTTCATCGAGCATGCGTTGGCTGACGGCCTGGTCACCCAGGAAGGCACCGGCATCAAAGCTTCATCCGAGTGGATACTATCTCTTTCAGCGCCCCAGATCGAAGCACTTAATATCCCTCCTTTAGCCGGATTATCAGTCAGTGTATCGATGCGCGGTCGAATAGACAGCGATGACAGTGTGTTGCAATTGGTTTGGCAGGATCAAAACCTGCGCGTGATCTCGCCTGAAATCATGGGGCCATTCGTCAAGGTTGGCGGAGAGTGGCGTCGATTGTCACTCGCCTTGCACGCGATCAATGACGCAGCCAGAGCTTTCAACCAAAGCGCCGGCACCGCCTTTGAAGCCCGATTGCCTCATTGGCAGTCAGTACAGGACATCCTGCAGACGACGATTGGTCATGAAATTGCGGCGGATCGATTTGTCGGCACTCTAACAATTTATCAAGCGGGCGCATTTGCACTTGATGTCCGGGAAACATCAAATGGACCAGACTTCGTTCCGATACTTATGGCCAGAGGCTTGCCACCAGAGCTTGGTGAAATCGACGATACGGTCGATGCACCGGAGCCTGACGGAAAAATTGCAGCTGAGTGGACAGCAGATGACGAAAAGAAGAGCAACGAGGATGACGCGCTGCTCACGCCATTGCTTCAATCACGGTTCAGCGACGAAGTCTCAAACCGTCCGGGAAATGCCAAACCGGCTTATGTACTCGATCGAAATACCTATCTCTTGGTCGATCCCGCTCTTCGTACCGCGCTCGATGTTGTAAAGCGGACCCGGGGATCGTCCGATACCGAGCGGAAGGCATTTCTCAGAAATCCGCGCTCACTCATCGCTGAAACCCTGGGAGAAGGTGGCGATGCGATCGTCAGCTCATTGTTTGTCGAGACCCAGCAGTATTCGGACCGGATCGAGGGCCTTGGTCTCTGGGAGAAGCCAAAACTTCCATGGATCACGCGAAATTCCAATCAGTGGCTTCCTGAAAATTTCACCGTCCAGGTCGGGCCAGTAAAACTCGAAGCGACACCGGACAAAATCGAGGAATTGTATGTTCTCTGCGAGAAAGCAGAGCTGGAACACACCGATGATATCGAATTTGAACAAAATCTGCTCCCAACATCCGAAGTACGAAAAATGCTGGATAAGTTGGAGGCGAGTGGCCCCCCGGTCAAACCTGACCAACTCCCAGATGAGCATTCCGAGCGCGCAGAGCGTGACCAAGACGTCCTTCAGATAAAGCAGAATCTTGAGGAAATTGACTACGTATCGAAGTTGGTCAAACGCGGAAATCTTGTGCCTCTCGGCTTTCCGATCAACCACATCAACCACACAGTACCCAAAGAGCATCAGTTGCAGGGTTTTGATTGGTTGTGCAAATGCTGGAAACAAGGTTGGCCTGGAGTCCTGCTCGCGGATGACATGGGCTTGGGTAAGACATTTCAGGCGCTTGCATTTCTCGCGTGGATCAAGGGTAACCAAGCGGCGCGCAGGGGACACTACCGGCCATTGCAGGGCCCATTCCTAATTGTCGCGCCAACGGCTCTATTGGACAATTGGAAAAAAGAGGCCGACATCCACCTCAAACCCGACACCTTGGGTTCGCGTGTTGATGCCTTCGGTAGTGAGCTGAAGTATATCAAAACTGCGAAACGGACAGGCTGGACAGAGGAAGATGCTCTTGATGTCGAGCAGTTGCGGCATGCGGACTGGGTACTCACGACTTATGAAACCCTGGCTCTCTATCACCGGAGTTTTGCCAGAGTTGCCTATTCGGTGGCCATTTTTGACGAGATGCAGAAGGTCAAATCGCCCGATTCGATCAACAGCCATGCTGCAAAAACGATGAACATCGATTTTGTTTTAGGAATGACGGGCACCCCGATTGAAAACCGCCTTGAGGATCTATGGTGTTTGATGGATCGGATCGCACCCGGTTACCTCGGAGATATGAAAACTTTCTCTAAGACCTATGGGAAGGAAGATCCGGCAGCGCTCACAGAACTCAAACACAAAATGGACCATCAACAAGGCGATGCTCCGGCAATCATGCTGCGGCGAATGAAGGACGACGTTGCAAAGGATCTGCCACGAAAGGACATCCGCACCTATAAGATTGAGATGCCTGCGGTTCAAGCTGCTGCATACGACGAGGCCGTTGCCGTGGCTAAAGCGGTAAAGGCTTCCCCCAAATCGATGCTGGAAACACTTCACCTACTCCGCGGTATATCGCTTCATCCGCTGCGATCATCAGATTCAAACGCATATGATACCGAATGGCGCCAGAACTGGATAAATGGTTCGGCGCGTCTCCAAAAAACATTTGCAATATTGGAAGATATTCAAAGCCGCTTCGAAAAGGTGCTTGTCTTTCTGGAAGACCGGTCGATGCAGAAGGTGTTTGCCTCGTCTGTTGCCGAACATTTTCGATTGCACGCCAAACCACCCATCATCAATGGTGAGATGTCGGGGCGTCAGCGGTTGCAAGCTGTCGATGCTTTTCAAACAAAACCGCTTGGATTTGACTTACTCATCCTATCCCCGAAAGCGGCCGGCATCGGCCTCACCATTACCGCGGCGAACCATGTCGTGCATTTGAGCCGCTGGTGGAACCCGGCAGTAGAAGACCAGTGCAATGACCGAGCCTTCCGGATTGGTCAGACAAAAGACGTGACGATCCATCTACCGATGGCAATTCATCCCTCTTAGAGTCGGTCCGGAAAGTTATTCATTTTGAACAGAGCCTTC
>TARA_R110002051_G_scaffold2665_3_pt1 | contig 16335 bp, 17 predicted proteins | sample TARA_R110002051 | Tara Oceans TARA_R110002051 (sample SAMEA4397023) | marine metagenome | biome: Polar Biome; feature: [MES] marine water layer (ENVO:01000295) within the mesopelagic zone...; material: water (ENVO:00002006), including particulate matter (ENVO:01000060) such as......
AAGCTGACTGTGACGACGCAGAACCAGACGCGTTCGATTGCCGGTACCGTGTTCTCCGACGGCAAGCCGCGCTTCATCCAGATCAAGGGCATCAATATGGATGCCGACGTCGGTCAGAACATGATCTACATCTCCAACACCGACGTTCCCGGCATGATCGGCTTCATGGGCACGACGCTTGGCGAGGGCGGCGTCAACATCGCCAACTTCCAGCTCGGCCGCGACCAGCAGGGCGGTGACGCGATTGCGCTGCTCTATGTGGACGCGCCGGTGAAGCAGGAGGTTCTCGACAAGCTGACGGCAAACCCGGCGATCCGCCAGGCAAAGCCGCTCGTGTTCAACGTCGACTGATCCGTTTTTCATGGACAAGAGAAAGGCCCGGCAGAGTTGCGCCGGGCCTTCTCTCATTTTGGGCTGTGGCACGCGGCTGACGATCCGAGAAAAACCACAAAAGGACCGGTCACTTCTGCGCCAGTTGCCGAAACGCTCTTAAAAAGCAGGGCAACAATCGCTATATGCCTCCCAATCCGCGCGCTTGCGGATCGTGAGGAGATCAGAATGTTTTCATCCATCCGCCGCTTCAAGAGCGTGTTTGCCATCGCGGCCCTTGCGATGGCCTTCTCTTTGGCGGCCGTCGATTTCGCGGAAGCCCGCCGTGGCGGTGGTTTTGGCAGCCGTGGCAGCCGTACCTTCAACACGCCCGCCGTTACCCGGACTGCGCCGAATCCGGCTGCACCGGTTGACCGCACCATGACCCCCGGCACGCAGCGCAATGCCGCGACGCCGAATGCCGCTGGACAGGCTGCGCCGCAGAGCCGCGGACTTTTCGGCGGTCTCGCCGGCGGCCTTCTGGGCGGCCTCTTCCTCGGCGGCCTCTTCGGCATGCTGATGGGCTCGGGCTTCGGCGGTGCCGCAGGCTTCCTCGGCATGCTGCTGCAGATCGCATTGATCGCGGGTCTCGCCATGCTCGCCATGCGCTTCTTCGCACGCCGTCAGCAGACGGCCAACGGCCCTGCCGGAACGAGTGCGCGCAACGCCTATGAGGCGCCGCAGCAGCAGCGCGGCTCGTCGTTCCAGATCCCGAAGATGGGTTCGCTCAGCGGCGGCGCTGCCGCAGGTGCCGCATCCGCGCCGCGCCAGGCATCCGATGCCACTGACGAGATCGGCGTGACCAGCCGCGACCTCGCGCTTTTCGAGAAGCTTCTGGAGCAGGTTCAGGCGGCCTATGCCGCCGAGGACTACGCGGCCTTGCGGGCGATCACCACGCCGGAAGCCATGTCCTATCTTGCCGAGGAACTGGGCGAGAACGCCACCAACGGCCTCAAAAACGAGGTTCGCGACGTGGCGCTGCTGCAGGGCGACCTCTCCGAGGCATGGCGCGAAAACGGCATGGAATATGCCACCGTCGCGATGCGCTACTCGAGCATCGACGTCATGCGTGACCGGGATACCGGTGCGGTGACGAAGGGCGATCCGGATGTTGCCACGGAGACCGTCGAACTGTGGACCTTCGTGCGCAAGCCGACCCAGGAGTGGAAGCTCTCGGCGATCCAGACCGCCTAAGACCCAAGGCGCGCGACTGTTTTCTCGTCGCGCTGACCTCCATAGAACACAGCAAGGGCTCGCTCGAAAGGCGAGCCCTTTTCGCTGACGGCTGCAAAGAGCGTCATGCAGCTCCTGAACTTCATGTCGTCCGGAGAGCCGAGAATGGCATTCGCGCTCGTGCCTTCATGCTGCAGCATCAGCTGCGTGCATTCGACAAGTCTCGGACCCAGCACCGGGTGACGCAGGTAGGCTTCGGCTTCGGCGCGCGAGCCGATGGCGTATCGCTCGGCCATCGAGGACGAGCCCAGCCCTTCCACCTGCGGAAAGACGAACCACATCCAGTGGGAGCGCTTAGCGCCCTGCTGCAATTCGGCCAGCACCTGCCTGTAGACTGGTGCCTGCGCCTGCGTGAAGCGCTCCAGATCGAAGCCGTTCGACGGTCGCATCCTGTTCCTCCCTGGCTTGTTATGCTGCTACGTCAAAAGTCGCCAGGCGTGAAAATGTTGCAACAGGCCTTTTCGCTGCTGCGTTGCACCCTACCATTAGGCTGCATGGAAGCACGACTGGAACAATATATCCACGCATTCATCCGCTGGGTGCCCGACCCGATCCTGAGCATCCTGATCCTGCTCCTGTCGTTCGTGCTCGGGCTGCTCATCCACAAGATCGTCTTCAGGATCTCGACCCGGTTGGCGGAGAAGCGTGACCTTTTCTGGCGCTCCCTCGTGCAGCGCACGCGGCGGCCTGTGAGGCTGGCGATCCTGACCTGGACACTGTCGCTTGGCGTCGTGGTGGCGCCCTTGAGCGCAAACGCGGAGAGCGTGCTGCGGCACATCCTGCTTCTCTGCTTCATCGTGGTGATCGGCTGGATGGCGCGCACCGCCCTGCATATCTGGACGACGGTCTACCTCAGGCGCTTCAAGCTCGACGCGGAAGACAATCTGCTGGCCCGCAAGCATGTGACGCAGTCGCGGATCCTGGAGCGGGTCGCGGTGACCGTCATCATCGCCTTCACCATTTCGGCGGCGCTGATGAGTTTTCCGGGCGTTCGCCAGTACGGCGTGTCGCTGATGGCCTCTGCCGGTGTCGCCGGTATCGTTCTCGGCTTGGCGCTGCAGCCGGTGCTCAAGAACCTCTTTGCCGGCATCCAGCTGGCGATCACGCAGCCGATCCGCATCGACGATGCGCTGCTGGTCGAAGGGGAGTGGGGCAATGTCGAGGAGATCACCTCCACCTATGTCGTCGTCAAGCTCTGGGACTGGCGCCGCCTCATCCTGCCGCTCGGCTACTTCATCGAAACGCCGTTCCAGAACTGGACGCGCGAAGGGTCGGCGCTGATCGGCACGGTGATCATCTACCTGGACTACAGCGTGCCGGTGGCCGAGGTCCGCCGCAAGGTGGAGGAGATCGCAGCCAATTCGTCGCTCTGGGACCGCGATGTCGTCAACGTCGCCGTCACCGACTTCAAGGAAAGCGTCATGGAAGTCCGCATCCTTGTCTCCGCCAGCAATGCGGGGCGTGCGTTCGACCTGCGCTGCGAGGTGCGCGAGAAGCTGATCGATTTCATCCAGCAGACCTATCCGTCCGGCCTGCCGAAGGTGCGCGCGGAGGGATCGACCGATGCGAGGGGGCGGGCGGTGGCCGCGGAGGCTTCGCAGGGGGCCGCGCCGACACTGTGAGAACCGCCGCGCTTGCACGGGCGGCCAATCCTTTCTATATCCGGGGCAAGAACAGCCTGGCGCGGCCGAACCCGCCCCAGGCAATGCCGCCGCTTTCATGCAGGCCGGCGCCCGAGCGACTGAGAGAGTTCCTGTGAATACGCTGGATTTTGACAAGAGGCCGGAAGACACGCGCATCGTCGTCGCCATGTCGGGCGGCGTGGATTCCTCCGTTGTGGCGGGGCTCCTGAAGCGCCAGGGCTATGACGTGCTCGGCATCACGCTGCAGCTCTACGACCATGGCGCGGCCGTTCATCGCGCCGGCTCCTGCTGTGCCGGCCAGGACATCGACGATGCCCGCCGCGTCTCCGAGACGCTCGGCATTCCCCATTACGTGCTCGACTACGAGAAGCGTTTTCGCGATGCGGTGATCAACCCGTTCGCCGAAGCCTATGCGATGGGCGAGACGCCGATTCCCTGCGTGGCCTGCAACCAGACCGTCAAGTTCGCCGACCTGCTGGCGACGGCGAAGGAGCTTGGCGCCGACGCGCTGGCGACCGGCCACTATATCCGCTCGCGGCCGAACCCGATCCCCGGCAATCCCGGCCGCCGCGCGCTCTACCGGCCGATCGACAGCGACCGCGACCAGAGCTGGTTCCTGTTTGCCACGACGCAGGAACAGATCGACTACCTGCGCTTTCCGCTCGGCGGCATGTCGAAGGCAGAGGTGAGGGCGCTTGCCGAGGACATGGGCCTCGTCGTCGCCAAGAAGGCCGACAGCCAGGACATCTGCTTCGTGCCGCAGGGGCGCTATACGGACATCATCAACAAGGTCCGACCCAACTCGGCGCTCGGCGGCGACATCGTGCATATGGACGGGCGCGTGCTCGGACAGCACGAGGGCATCCTGCACTATACGATCGGCCAGCGCCGCGGTATCGGCGTGGCGACCGGCGATCCGCTCTACGTGGTCTATCTCGATGCCCGCGGACGCCGGGTCATCGTCGGGCCGAAGGAGGCGCTGGATACGCGGCGCGTCTACCTGCGCGACGTAAACTGGCTGGGCGATGGTTCGCTCGAGGAGGATGCTGCCGGCGGCTTCTCCTGCTTTGCCAAGGTGCGCTCCACGCGTCCGCCGACGCCGGTAACGCTGCGCTGCGACGACAGGGGTGTCTATGTCGACCTGACGATCGGCGAAGCCGGCGTGGCACCCGGCCAGGCCTGCGTCCTCTATTCGGGCGAAGGCGCCGATTCCCGCGTCTGGGGCGGTGGCTTCATCGAACGGTCCGAACGGGCACCGGAAGCGGAAGCCGCGCTGAAGGCCCTGCTTTCCACACCCGTCGCCGCCTGACCTGTGCACGGGCGGCAGGCGCGGGTTTTCATTCGTGAAATTGAAAAGACCGCGCTTGACACTGCCACGACGCGGGTTTTATAAGCCGCACATCCAAACGGGCCCGCCCTTCAGCACGCTGAAATTCAAGGCAGGTTTTCCGTGTGGCGGGGTAGCTCAGGTGGTTAGAGCAGCGGAATCATAATCCGCGTGTCGGGGGTTCGAGTCCCTCTCCCGCTACCATTTTTCCCAAACAGACCCAGGCACATATCTAAGGTTTTTCACCTGACACATGGGTGCCAGCCTTCTGGTTGGCGATGGGCTGCGTGTGCTCTGCTCCAGAGCGATCTGCCCAAATCGCTGCGCATGAAGCCGGAGCTTCCTGCTGTGGTTTTTCTTTTCAGTGGGCAATGTCGCCTGCGTCTTCAGCGGCAGATGCAGGCGCTGGGGACGTGAAAGCTGGGCGGCTATCACATTTGATAAAATACAATTTCGTAAATCAAGAGATTCTTAAATGGGGAGCTTGTAAATTAGCATTCATTAATAGGAGTTTTCATGCATTACGTTCGCTCTCTTGTCCTTCTTTTCGTCCTCTCCCTTTGTCCTACCATCGCCATCGCAAAGGACTGGGTCGTGGCCAAGACCACCACCCAGGTCAGTTATACGATCGACAAGGCGACCTGGGACGCTGTTGCTGTTGGCACGGTGATCCCGAGCAAGGCATGGATCTCCACCGGTCCGCGCGGCCGGGTGACGCTGGCGAGGGGCGAAGAGAGCCTGTCGCTCAGCCCCAATACCCTGGGCTCGGTGGTCACGCATGAAGGCCTGTTCTCGCGCAAGACGGAAGTTGTTCAGCAGACCGGGGAGATTGCCCTCGATATAGAGAAGCGCAGCAGTCCCCATACCTATGTTCACACGCCCTTCCTGGCGGCCGTGGTGAAGGGAACGACCTTTACCGTCACGGTGACGCCGCAGGATGCCTCCGTCTCTGTCGAGAGCGGCTTGGTGCAGGTGTCTTCCTTCACAGGTGGGGAAAGCGCCGATGTGGGGCCGGGCCAGCAGGCAACGGTGGACCAGAACCAGACCATGTCGGTTGCAGGCGTCGATGCCGCGCCTTCCGTCACCTCGGTTGAGCCGACTCGCGCCAATGTTCCGGCGGTCAATCAGGCCGCTCCGCTCGGAGCCGACCTCGGGCTCAGCGCCTTCGGCGACCAGAGCGCGCAAAGCGAAGATGTCGGTACCAACGGCGTCGCGGGCGAGAGCAGTGGTGGCGACAACAGCTTCAATGAAAGCGGCTTCAGCCAGGGCAGTGAGGGCCAGGGCCTCGGCAATGCCGGCGGCAACAGCAGCGACCGGGCCGACAATGCTGGAAACAGTGGCAACGGAAAAGGCAATGGCAACGGTCCCGGGAACGGGAACGGTCCCGGGAATGGCAAAGGCCATGGACAGGGACATGGTAAGGGCCACGGACATGGCCACGGAAACGGGCATGACCACGATGACGATGACTGATGCTTGATGCTTGGGGGGCGGGGCCCCCTAAGCCGGCCCATGCCACTTAGCCGTCGATCACGGCCACCCTTTACGAGACGGCAAGAGCATCAAGACCACCTTTTCAACCGACACCAGCCAGACATAAAATGGAGAGAATTCCGTGAGACTTATCATCCTGTTCGCCGTCGTCACCCTGGTGGGCTGTGCCACCACCGAGCCTTCCTATTATGAACCGCCAACGACGACGCCGATCTACAAATAGGCATGAGCGGCGGCTCGTCCGCTGAAGGGCGGATCATCTTCCGCAGCAAAATACGGCGCGCAGGGCCTCACCCGGGGACCTGCCGCCAAGTGCTATGATCGGTGGGGCGGCTTTGAGGTTGCGCGTCCGTGCCACGGGCGCCGCGGATGCCACCCCTGTCGATCACCCCTTGCGTGGAATGACGCTGAGGGAACCGTCGCTTTCGAGGATCACCGCTTCCACCTGGTCGAGGTCATCGAGGCCCTGCGAGCGCACGGCGGAGAGGACCTCGTCTTCGGTCAGCCGCTGGTCGAGGAGGGCGGCGCTGCAGTAGCTTCCGCTGCGGGCCAGCAGTGTCGGTTGCGACCGCACCAGCTTGGCGAAGTCCTTGGATCGCACCGACAGAAAGGTGACGAGATACTGGAGCGCGATGAGAAGGCCGAGTGCGGTGGCGCCTTCCGCCAGCGCAATCGCTTCCTGAAGCAGGACGGCCGACAGGGTGGAGCCAAGGGCAACGGTTACCACCAGGTCAAAGGCATTCATCTTGGCCAGTGTCCGCTTGCCCGAGATGCGCACGAACAGGACCAGCACCACATAGGCGAGCGTCCCGACGATCAAGGTTCGGATGATGCCTGACCACCCTTGGAAAAATAGTTCACTCCAGTCCACGGACTTCCCTCCATTCAAGCAACGGGAACCGCAGAGGTGCCGGAAGGTTCCGCGAGCGTCGACCAATGGAGGGTGGGGGTGCAGTTCGCACTGCCAAAGGACCACGGACGGCTCTTCGGTAGTGCCTTCCGTGAGCATGTCGCGCGACAGGACCGGCTCATCTGTCCCGTGGTGGCTAGTGCCTCACAGGGAGAGGCCCGACTCCCGGCGCAGCTTCAGGGCAATCGTCAGGATTGTTCTGGTTCTGAAGGCGACGAAGGGTACAGGCTCGTGGCGAGCCTCTGCAGTGCGGATCTTCATTTCCATATAGTCGATGGCAGCGGCAATCTCGTCGCTGTCCACCGTGTCATCCTGAGCAAGCGTATTTGCCATGGCCGCAAGTTTGTTTCGCATGGCACCCCCTAACTCGCTTCCTAAGAGTAGCTTCCTTAAGCGATGCGCCATTCTGGACCGATGTTGCGCTGCATTCAACTATGAGCAGCAATAATTTTAGTCCTTGGTAAACTGCTGGGACCTGCCTTGGCAGGCCCTATCCAGCTGCGACGACGGTTGTCGTTCCGTCGGGTGCGAAAGGCGTCCGCTGGCTTTGGAAAAGCGCCGCAATGAGATCCGACTGCGTGATGATGCCGACGACATGATTGCAGTGATTGACGACAGGCATGTGATGCAGGCCCATGTCAGCCATGGGCGGCACGAGCTTGGCGATCATCGTTTCCGGCAGTGCCGATTGAACGCGCCGCGTCATGACGTCCGCGACACTGCGCGGGGCACCTTTGCCCGGGAGTATGCGCCCCGCCCTGGCGCGCAGGCTCAAGGCTCCGTGCTCGTTCAAAACGGACATGCGCATGAAGTCGGTCTGCGTCACGATCCCCACGAGCTGGCCGTCCGCGTCCACCACCGGAAGGGCCTTGTGTGGTCCCCGCATCAGCTGCTGCCACGCCCGGCGCAGGCTCGTCTGCGGTGCGATGGTGACGACATCACGGGACATGATCTGCTCGCAGGTGATCTCGCCGGAGCGGCGTTCATAGGCGCGGATCTGTGCGGCATGCAGAAGCGCATCCAGGTCCTCGGGGCTGACGTTGACCACTTCGTCATACTGCTCCAGCACGGCACGCAGGTCCTCTGGAACGACGCCGAGCGGGCGGCTCGACGCTGCCTGGCCGGCGGCGGAAGCAGAGGGCGATACGGCAGGTGCCAGATGCGGATAGCGGCGGCCGGTGGCGTTGTTGAAGGCGTAGGCGCTGGCCAGCAGCAGGACCGTGTTGAGGCCGACCGGCGAGAGCACGAACCAGTAGCCCCATTCCTGGATGCTGGCGCCGGCGAGCACGGCGGTCAGCGCGACGGCCCCGCTTGGCGGATGCAGGCAGTTGAGCAGCAGCATCAGCCCGATGGACACGGCGATCGCGGTGCTGGCGGCAATCACCGGATCCTCGATCAGCAGCGCACAGGTGACGCCAACGGTCGCCGAGACGATGTTGCCCCCGAGGATCGACCACGGCTGCGCCAGGGGGCTGCTTGGGGCGGCAAACAGGAGGACGGCGGAAGCTCCCATGGGCGCGATCAGAAGCGGGAAGGCGCCGCTGTCGCCGAGCGCCATCCGGCTCAGCAGACCGGTCAGCAGAATGCCGAGCAGCGCGCCGACGGAGGCGCGGATACGCTCGGCAGGGCTTACGGGGACGATCGATGGATTGAGGCGTCGGAGAAAGGACATGGACCCTGTCGCGGTGCTGGAGACCGTGGACTAGCAGAGGATCTGCCGACATAATAGGCATGTTGCCCTAAAGCTGGTCTGTCGCTTGGAAAATCCGTCCGGCGATGGGTGGTGCGAGGCGGCTTCGTGCAGAGATGCCGCAGGCGTGGCGCCGAGCTGGAACTTCCGGCCGTCTCCCCTCGTTTACGGCGCTTGCCGACGATCGAATCCGAGGAGACCACACATGCTTGGCAGAGGCTCGGACGAGCTCGCCGTTTCCGACAGTCCGTTCGACTGTATCATCCTGGGCGGCGGTCCGGGCGGAATGACGGCTGCGATCTATCTGGCGCGGATGAACCGGAAGACCCTGCTGGTCGACGGCGGGCGCAGCCGGGCGCGCCTCATCCCGCGTTCCTACAATCATCCCGGCTTTCCCGGCGGCGTCATCGGCCGCGACCTGCTTGCCCGGATGCGCGAGCAGATCGCGGAACTGGGGGTGCCGGTGGTCGAGGGAGAGGCTGCGCAGTTTGAACGCACGGCAGACGGTTTCTTCAAGGCAGATATCGGCGGGCGGCTCGTCCTGGGCCAGAACGTCATCTTCGCCACGGGACTGGAAGACAACATGCCGCCTCTCGATCATGCCCATGATCTGGTGGCGGAGGGATATCTGCGCATCTGCCCGATCTGCGACGGCTACGAGATCGCCGGGCGGCCGGCGGTGGTCATCGGTGCCACCATGCGTGCGGTGGCGGAGGCGCGCTTCCTGAAGGCCTTCACCCCCACCATTGCGATCGCCACGCTCGGCGAGGCGCCGCAGTGGGACGAGGAGACGCAGGCTGCCTTGCGGGGAGAGAATATCGAGGTCGTCGTCGAACCTCTTTCGTCGTTCACAAAGACGGGCGAAGACGACATGGACATGATGTTTGGCAACGGTAAGCTGTTCAAGGGCGTCGTCGTCTATGCCGCGCTGGGCGTCCGGCCCCGTTCGCAGGTGGCGGCACAGCTCGGGGTCCGGCTCGAGGAGGACGGTCGCATCAACACCGGAGCGCATCAGGAAACCAATGTCGAGGGTTGCTTCGGCGTCGGAGATGTGGTGACGGGCCTGAACCAGATCGGTGTCGCCATGGCGCATGGCGAGGTCGCGGCCGTCGCCGTTCACAACCGGCTGCGTACCGGAAGCAGATGAGCGCTGGAACTCCCCTATCCGCGCCGTGTTGAAGCCTTGCTGAACAGAAGAAAGGTCAGGTGCCTCTTGAAACAGTTATTTCCCCTCGTCGGGCTGGCGATCGCGCTGGCTGCCTGCACCTCGGTTTCGCCCGATGCGCCGGGGCTCGAACCCATTCCCGGCAGCATCACCTATGGCGGCCAGCCGCGGACGCGTTTGACGAAGGCGCCGATCGGAAGTCCCGTCAACCATCAGTTCCGCAACGAGTTCGGCCAGAGGGTCGAGGAACGCTACGTCATCCAGCCGGACCGCAGCCTGAAGCTCGTCACCCGCCGCGTCTATCGCGGCTGGCCGTTCAGCGACGACTGAATGCAAGAAGAGCCCCGCGATCAACGGGGCTCTTGAGGTTCACGTTCCGCTGCCGGGCTCGGCCATCTTGCGATGCTGCCCGGCGAGCATGCCGGCCGGCGTGACGTTGGCGACGGCGGACATCACCTTGTTTTTCCAGCCGGCGACCACGTCGCCCTCGCCATCCATCATCGCCTTGAAGCCGGCCTTGGCGACGAAGGCCGGATCGTCCTTCTTGCCCTGGCCCACGGCCGTGTCGAGCAGGTCGGCGCGTTCGAAGAATTCGGTATCGGTCGGACCCGGCATCAGGCAGGTCACGGTGACGCCGCTATCCTTCAACTCGTCGCGTAGCGCAAACGAGAAGCTGTTGATGAAGGATTTGGTGGCATTGTAGACGGCCTGGTAGGCGCCCGGCATGAAGCCGGCAATCGAGCCGGTAAAGAGGATGCGGCCTTCACCCCGTCCCCGCATCCGGTTGCCGATGGCATGCACGAGGCGGATAGTCCCCGTGACATTCGTGTCGACCACCCGCTGCGCCTCGTCCAGATCCTGATCGAGGAAGCCGTGGCCGAGGCCGACGCCGGCATTGGCCATCAGGAGATCGACAGGCCCGCCGAGGGCGGACACCGCGTCGACGAAGCGACGGACGCCGTCCGGCGTCGCAAGGTCCACCTGCAGCGCTTCCACCTGCACGCCGAATTCTTTCAGCTTCGTGGCCGCTTCGAGGATTTCAGGCTCGTTGGCGGCAATGGCGAGGTTGTAGCCGTTTTCCGCGGCGCATCGGGCCAGTTCATAGCCGATGCCGCTCGAGGCGCCGGTGACGACTGCCAGACCTTTTCCGGTTGGTACGGGGTTCATCATCTTCTCCTTGAGGGGGTAGGTCTCTCCTGCGCCGAACCGGGGCCGGAGCGGAAATGTTCCTGGTGATTCCATGACGAACGGCAGGTCAGATTGACGCGCAGCGGAGGAAACCCTTGCTGCCGGGGTGTGTTCGGCAGTATCGCAAAGCCAGTTTATGAAAAGGACCAGGCATGACATCCGACGCGCAATGGGCTCCCCTGTCTCCCTACAGCACCGGCCTGCGGGGCCGCTGCCCCCGGTGCGGGCAGGGGCACCTCTTCGACGGGTTCCTGAAGCTGCGGCCGAACTGCGAGGTCTGCGGTCTCGACTATTCGTTTGCCGATCCCGCCGACGGCCCCGCCTTCTTCGTCATCTGCTTTGCCTGCGTGCCGAGCGTGGCCCTTGCCGTCTGGATCGAGGTGGTATTCCAGCCGCCCTTCTGGGTGCATGCGCTGACGTCCTTGCCGTTCATGCTCCTGACCTGCATTCCGCCGCTGCGGCCCCTGAAGGGCTGGCTTGTGGCCAGCCAGTATTTCTACAAGGCCGAGCAGGGCACGATCGATCGTTCGACCGCGGTCGATGCGGCCTCGCCGGAAGCCGAAGCGCGTCGGCAGACCGAGGAATAGTCGGAACCTTTTCTTCGCCAATCAATTCGTCAGGTAGCCAGCAGGGAGCCTGACATGCTTGAAAACGAAAACGAAAACGACAAGGAAAGCCACCGCAGGGCTCTGGCCCTGGAAGGGGTCATGCTGCTCTTGATCGATGGTCTTGCGGCCCGCGGGACCATCTCGGCAGACGAGGCAGAGGACATGCTGCGGATCTTGTCGAAAAGCTCCGATTTCTCCGCCGCACGTGCCTCCGGGTCGCTTCGCATCGTCAACCAGTTGCGGCGCCTGCGCGGCGGCGACGGGCTTGCAACGCCCGGCGCATAGCCGGCCGACAGTTCACCGATAAAGAAAGGGCCCGGTACAGACCGGGCCCTTTCTTTGTGCCTGTCTCCACCTGCCGATCAGACGGGTGCTGCGGCAATCTCGTTCCACTTGCCGTTTCCTGCACCGGCGCGCTTGCTGTTGATCTTCAGGATCGGAGCGGCGGCACTGCGGCCGATGCTGATGTATTTCAGGCCGTGGCGGGTGACGTCCTGCGGCTTGAAGAGGTTGCGGCAATCGATGACAGACCGGCCGGCCATGGACCGGGACAGGCGCTCCAGGTCCAGCCGGGCATAGTCGTCCCATTCCGTCAGGATCACCACCACGTCCGCGCCCCGGGTGGCTTCATAGGGGCAATTCGACCAGGAGATGCCCTTCACATGGCGCTCCGTCACATGACGAGCCTTCGGGTCATGGGCGGTCACCGTCACTCCCGCTTCCACCAGAAGCGGTATGATCGTCAGCGCAGCAGAATCCCGCACGTCGTCGGTATTGGCCTTGAAGGCCGTTCCCAGCACGGTGGCGCGCCGACCGCTTCCCTTGAGCTCGGCAAGGATCCGGTTGGCGAAGGCGGCCTTGCGGGCCTCGTTGCGGCTGATCAGTGTTTCGACGATCGCCTGCGGCTGTCCAAGGCGGCGACCGGTGGCGGCAAAGGCACGGGTGTCCTTGGGAAAGCAGGAGCCGCCGAAGCCGGGTCCTGCATTGAGGAAGGCGCGGCCGATGCGGCGGTCGAGGCCGATGCCGTCCGCCACGGCCGAAACATCGCCGCCTGCGGCTTCGCAGAGATCGGCCACCTCGTTGATGAAGCCGATCTTCAGCGCCAGAAAGGCATTGGCGGCATATTTGATCATTTCCGCGTTGATGGTGCTCGTCGTCACGAAGGGGACGCCCTTGCTGCGCAGGGGCTCGTAGAGCCGTGCCAGAAGCTCGGCAGCCCGGCTGTCGTCGGCGCCTGCAACAATGCGGTCGGCCTCCAGGAAGTCCCGGATGGCGGAGCCCTCCCGCAGGAATTCGGGGTTGGAGGCGATGTAGACGTCCTTGCGGCCTCGGATGGCCTCAACCCGTTCGCTGACCATCCTTGCAGTCCCGGCGACCACCGTGGACTTGATGACGATGACCGCCTCCTTCTTGAGGAGCAGCGCCACGCCAGCGGCGGCATCCTTGACATAGGAGAGATCGATGTCGCCATCCGGTGCCGAGGGCGTTCCCACCGCGATGAACAGGGCATCTGCGCCAGGGGCGGTGGAGGCGGGATCGTCGGAGAAGGCGAGGCGGCCTGCGTCCACGTGCTTGCGGATCAGCTCCGACAGGCCGGGCTCATAGATCGGAACTTCGGCACGTTTCAACCCGGCGACCTTCTGGGGATCATTATCGACACAGGTGACGGTGTGGCCAAGTTCGGCAAGGCAGGCTCCGGTGGTCAGCCCGACATATCCGGCTCCAATTATGACAACGTCCATACTGTCCTCTCTTTCGCAGGTAATCAGTCGCAGGCGGCCGACGAGGGCTGCTGCAGATGGCCGTCGAACAAAGTTATGCGCCCACTGTTCCTGAAGAAGACATTGTTGTTGATGTTATTCATGAAGATGCAGCCGGCGGGCCATGCATCGGAAATCTCAAGGGAACATAGACCAGCGGCTGCTGTTGGACAGGTCTCGTTACACCGACAGCACAAGAGGTTTCCATGAGCCATTATCCCAAGCCGCCGTTCGAAGAGCAGCAGCCGATCCCGATGCCCGGTCGCACCCGGGATATGAAGCCCGTTCCCGACCACGGCGAGAAAAGCTACCGCGGCTCCGGCCGGCTGGCTGGTCTGAAGGCCGTCATCACCGGCGCCGACAGCGGCATCGGCCGCGCCGTAGCGATCGCCTACGCCCGCGAAGGCGCCGATGTCCTGGTGTCCTATCTCGACGAGGACGAGGACGCCCAGGAGACGAAGCGCCACATCGAAGAGGCCGGTCGCAAGGCAGTTCTCGTTGCCGGCGACATCCAGTCCGCCGATCACTGCCGCAGCATCATCGAGACCGCCGTCAGCGAGCTCGGCGGCATCGACATCCTGGTCAACAACGCCGCCCACCAGGCGACCTTCTCGTCGATCGACGACATTTCCGACGAGGAATGGGAGCTGACCTTCCGGGTCAACATCCACGCGATGTTCTATCTGACGAAGGCGGCCGTGGCGCACATGAAGCCGGGCAGCGCGATCATCAATACTGCGTCGATCAATTCGGATTCGCCAAGCCCGAGCCTGCTCGCCTATGCGACCACCAAGGGTGCCATCCAGAACTTCACGGGCGGCCTGGCGCAGCTTCTGGCGGAGAAGGAAATCCGGGCCAACTGCGTCGCGCCGGGTCCAATCTGGACGCCGCTGATCCCGTCGACGATGACCGGTGACCGGCTGAAGCAGTTCGGGACGCAGGTTCCGATGCAGCGGCCGGGGCAGCCGGCAGAGCTGGCGACAGCCTATGTGATGCTGGCCGATCCGCTTTCGAGCTATGTGTCCGGGGCAACGATTGCGGTGACCGGCGGCAAGCCGATCATCTGATGAGCGAAAGGCGCGGCCTTAACGGGACCGCGCCTTTACTTCCGCCATGATGAAGCCGCTCTCCGGCAGCGCCGGGACGCGGTTCATCTTCACCGACAGGTCCTGTGGCGGCACCCGGTAGCACATCTCCCGGCAGATCAACCGGATGGATTCCTTCAGCACCTCCACCGTGATCATCTCGCCGGGACAACGGTGCGTCGTGGCGACCGGTCCGGCTCCCTGGGGAATGAAGCCGAAGCCCTGATCCCGCCAGGAAATCTGTCTCTCCGGATCGAACTCCTGCGGCCGAGAAAACAGCTGGGGGTCATGGGTCGTGCCGTAAAGATCGAGCAGCAGCCATTGCCCCTTGGCAAGGACATGGCCCTGCCATTCGATGTCCTGCTTCACGCGGGCGCCGACAAAGGGGAAGAAGGGGCTCGAGCGCCGCACTTCCTCCGCAAAGCCCTCCAGCCGATCGTCGCCACCGTCGCGGAAGGTTTCCGCCCAGCGCGGTTTCTGGTGCAGCCGGAGTGCGGCAAAGACGATGAAGCGGCCGATGGCCACCACCGGCCGCAGCATGTTGAGGATCTCCACGGCTGCGACCTCCGCCTTCAGGCGTTGCCCGTCGAGATCGGGGAAGGTGGCAACCCGGTGGAGGGGGCTGTCCGGATCGATGGAGAGATGATCTGACCGGACGTCTTCGACCATCTGCCGGATGTGGCGCTCAATGCGCCGCCTTCGCCACAGGGCAGCGACCGTGCCTGGACGAAAATGACCGGCATATTCGACCATGCCCGCCAGTTCCGAGGTTCTCTCGTCACTGTCGCCGATCGGTATTCCCGCCCATTGGCACACCGCGCGCGTCAGGATCCGGTTCACCTCGTCGATCAGGACGATCTGGTCCCGCTCCTGCCAGTGACGCAGCTGCGCGCGCCACTCGCTGCGGAAGATGCCCGTCAGCCGCTCGACCTCGCCCGGCGCCATGAGGATGGCGACGAAGAGCCCCTTGCGGTGACGATGGGCATCGCCATCCTTTTGCTGAACACTGCCCTTGTCCTGCAGCAGCCGGAGCACCGTCTGCGGCATCGACCCCTGGCGGGTAAGGGCGGCATTGCCGTAGAAGAGTTCGGCCGCACGCGGTCCCTGCATGCAGATCACCTCGGTCAACGTCAGGCGGGTGCGGAAGATCTCGCTCTCCAGCCGCCGGCACCGGTTGGGGATGAAGTGATAGCCTTCGCGGAGCAGCGAGAGGGTGGCGTCCCAGGCGCCGTCGGCAGGGATGGCTGCAGCCTGTGGAGGTTTTGTGCCGGTCATGTTGCCTCGTCAGGTGCGGCGGCCCACCTCGCGGGCGAGATCCTTGAAATCGAAGGTGTCGCCCCGCTCCGACGCCTCGTTTGCGAGCAGCAGGACGCGGATCGGGAAGGCGACAGCCATCTGATGAGAGCCAGAGATGTCGAGCAGATGGGTGTCGTCCAGCACCGCACGTTCGACATTCTGCAGTGCCTTCTGAATCTCGCCGTGGGTCACCAGACCCTTGTCCACGAGCAGCCTGTTGATGGACGCGAACGCGAGATAGAGGCCTTCCAACTGCGGATTGGCGGTGTTCATGTCTCTGTCCTTTCAGTCGATGACGGAACTTCGAGGGCTGCATTCTCGTCGATCAGCCGGGCGCCGCGCTGGCGCGTCACATAGCGCCAGATCCACTGGATGCTGACGAGCAGCCGCTTCTCGAAATTGACGAGCAGGTAGACGTGGACGATCGCCCAGAGCAGCCATGCCAGTCGACCCTTGAGCCGCCAGCGCCCGAAGTCGAAGATCGCCGCGTTTCGGCCAATGACCGCCGTATTGCCGCGGTTATTGAAACGGAAGGGCTCCGGCTGGCGGTCCTCCAGGATCCTCCCG
>TARA_R110002051_G_scaffold200569_1_pt1 | contig 16329 bp, 14 predicted proteins | sample TARA_R110002051 | Tara Oceans TARA_R110002051 (sample SAMEA4397023) | marine metagenome | biome: Polar Biome; feature: [MES] marine water layer (ENVO:01000295) within the mesopelagic zone...; material: water (ENVO:00002006), including particulate matter (ENVO:01000060) such...
GACTGAGCAAGAAGCTGAAGAAGCTGGCTATGAAGTTAAAACAGGCTCGTTCAACTTAGCGGCTAACGGCCGTGCACTTGCTCAAAGTGAAGCTCAAGGTTCTGTCAAAGTAGTCGCTGATGCGAAAACAGATCGTCTGTTAGGTATGCATGCTATCTCTGCTGGTGCTGGTGATATCGTTCATCAAGGTATGATTGCGATGGAATTTGTCTCTAGTGTTGAAGATTTGCAGCTAATGACCTTTGCACATCCAACGATTTCAGAAGCGGTACATGAAGCGGCTCTATCTGCAGATGGCCGTGCTATTCACGCGATTCAGCGTAAAAAACGTAAGTAATTTTGATAGCGTTCAATAGTGTTTACAGCGCTTTTAGAAGTTTAAGTAACAAGCTATAGCCTGAGCGCGGCACCGTTTTATTATTTGCGGTGTCAGCATTTGGGTCACAAGTGCCGCAGCAGAAAATCGCTGCTGTGTACTTGTTTTCACTTTTTATTAATTGTAAAAAATAAAGGATACAATCAATGAATTTACATGAGTATCAAGCAAAAGAGCTATTAAAAAGCTACGGACTGCCCATTCAAGAAGGCATCATCGCGTATAACGGCGAAGAAGCTGCAGCTGCTTTTGATAAAACACCAACGGACATTGCGGTTATCAAAGCGCAAGTACATGCTGGTGGTCGCGGTAAAGCGGGTGGTGTTAAGCTGGTTAAGACTCGTGAAGAAGCTAAGCAAGTGGCTGAAGCGCTTATCGGTACCAATCTAGTCACGTTCCAAACTGACGCTGATGGTCAACCAGTTAACTTCGTATTGGTTGCAGAAGATATGTACCCAGTACAGACTGAACTGTATCTTGGTGCCGTTGTAGATCGTTCTACGCGTCGCGTAACTTTCATGGCATCAACCGAAGGTGGTGTTGATATCGAAGAAGTCGCTAACGAGACGCCAGAAAAAATCTTTAAAGTAAGCGTAGACCCATTAGTAGGTCTTATGCCTTACCAAGCGCGTGATGTTGCATTCAAGCTAGGTCTTGAAGGCAAGCAGATCAACCAGTTTGTAAAAATTATGACTGGTGCTTATCATGCTTTTGTCGAAAACGACTTTGCATTACTTGAAGTCAACCCGTTAGCCGTTCGCGAAAATGGCGAAATCGTCTGTGTTGATGGCAAAATCGGTATCGACTCAAACGCATTATATCGTCTACCTAAAATCGCAGCGCTACAAGACAAAACGCAAGAAAACGAGCGTGAGCTAAAAGCCGCTGAATTCGACCTAAACTACGTTGCTCTAGAAGGCAACATCGGTTGTATGGTCAACGGTGCTGGTCTTGCAATGGCTACCATGGACATCATCAAACTGTATGGCGGCAAGCCTGCTAACTTCTTGGACGTTGGCGGCGGTGCAACCAAAGATCGCGTTGTAGAAGCGTTCAAAATCATTCTAGAAGACAGCAGTGTTGAAGGTGTTCTAATCAACATCTTTGGCGGTATCGTACGTTGTGACATGATTGCAGAAGCGATTATCGCTGCGGTCAAAGAAGTCGACGTAAAAGTACCGGTCGTTGTACGCCTAGAAGGTAACAACGCTGAATTGGGCTTACAGATCTTAGAAGAATCTGGTCTGAAGCTAACGTCAGCCCAAGGCCTAGCCGATGCTGCACAAAAAATTGTCGATGCTGTTCAAGCATAAACCTATCAATTTAGGTGCTTAAACATAGTAGTCAAAGCGTGATAGCAGTTTTCAGTCAACGAGACGTGGTTAGCATTTAACGACACCTAAACGGCAAACTGCTATTGCAAGACAACCGAATAAGGAAAACATAATGAGTGTATTAATTGATAAAGATACCAAAGTATTGGTACAAGGCTTCACTGGTAAAAATGGTACGTTCCATTCTGAACAAGCGATCGAATACGGTACAAAAGTCGTTGGCGGTGTAACACCAGGTAAAGGCGGTCAAACGCATCTAGGCCTACCAGTATTTAACACGATGGCGGAAGCCATGGAAGCCACTCAAGCCGATGCTTCCGTTATCTACGTACCAGCGCCATTCGTTCTAGACTCAATCGTTGAAGCGGTAGATGCAGGCGTCAAGCTGATCGTAGTCATCACCGAAGGCGTACCAACGATCGATATGCTAAAAGCCAAGCGCTACATCGAAGAAGCAGACGGCGTCCGTATGGTTGGTCCTAACTGCCCAGGCGTCATCACTCCAGGTCAGTGCAAAATCGGTATCATGCCAGGTCATATCCATCTGCCGGGTAAAGTAGGTATCATCTCACGCTCTGGTACGCTAACGTATGAAGCCGTTGCACAGACCACTAAGCTTGGTTTCGGTCAATCAACTTGTATCGGTATCGGCGGCGATCCTATCCCAGGTATGAACCAGATTGACGCACTAAAACTGTTCCAAGATGATCCACAGACTGAAGCTATCATCCTAATCGGTGAAATCGGCGGTACTGCTGAAGAAGAAGCTGCTGCTTATATTAAAGATCATGTGACTAAGCCAGTGGTTGGTTATATCGCTGGTGTGACTGCTCCAGAAGGCAAGCGTATGGGCCATGCGGGCGCTATCATCTCTGGTGGTCAAGGTACTGCTGAAGAGAAATTTAAAGCGTTTGAAGATGCTGGTATCGCGTATACGCGTGATCCGGCTAAAATCGGTGATAAGCTAAAAGAAGTCACTGGTTGGTAAGTCAGAATTAATTCTGTAATGTAACTACTAAAACTATATTGAAAAAATAAGAAGACACCCCTACAATGGGGTGTCTTCTTTTATACAATATTGAGTGAAACTCTAACAATGAAAAAAATTCTATTTGTAACAGGTACAAGAGCAGATTTTGGTAAGATTAAGAGTTTAATGGATAAAGTTGAGAGTATGAGGGATTTTGAGCTTCATGTCTTAGTCACAGGTATGCATATGATGAAGTTATATGGCTCAACATTTAATGAGGTGAAAAAGCAGAACTACAAAAATAGCTATCTCATCTCGAATCAGCATACTGATGAACCTATGTGCTCTGTATTGTCTAATACAATTAGTATTATTTCACGGCTAGTCAACTCTATAGATCCCGACATGATCGTTGTGCATGGAGATAGAATAGAAGCATTAGCTGGCGCTACAGTAGGGGCACTCAATCATATTCGAGTATGTCATATAGAAGGTGGCGAGCTATCAGGAACTATAGATGATTCTATAAGGCACTCAATTACTAAACTCTCTCATATTCATATGGTCGCCAATGATGAAGCTAAGCAAAGATTAATACAGATGGGGGAGAACAAAAAAGCTATTTTCATAATAGGCTCTCCAGATCTAGATATCATGGATTCAGATAAGTTACCTAGCTTGGAAGAAGCGAAAAACCATTATGATATTAACTTCGAAAACTACGGCATTGTAATGTTTCATCCTGTGACAAGTGAAGAAAAGGATATCGAGCAATATACTGAAAATCTATTTAAAGTTCTTGATAGGTCAGAGAAAAAATATGTGGTTATTTATCCGAATAACGATCCTGGCAGTCTTAAGATACTTGATATTATTGAAAGATATGAAAATCATATAAATTTTAGAATATTTCCATCAATTAATTTTGAGTCATTTCTAGTTCTTTTGAAAAACTCAGAGTTTATTATAGGTAATTCAAGTGCTGGTGTCAGGGAAGCGCCTTTTTATGGCTTACCTAGCGTGAATATAGGAACTCGGCAGAATTCTCGTTTTAGAGGGCCATCTGTACTAGATTGTGACTATTCAGAAGAAGGAATTGCGCGAGTACTTACTCAGGTTGATAAGCTCGACGTTGAGAAGTCTACTTGGTTTGGTAAAGGTAATAGTACTGAGTTATTTGAGTCTCACATTGATAGTGATAGAATGTGGAATATTCCAGTCCAAAAAGTTTTCGTGGATCTTTAAAGATAGGAATAATTATAAATGGAATATATTGCAATTATCCCAGCTCGTGGTGGATCGAAAGGTATTAAGGATAAAAATCTACAGCTTGTAGATGGAGTATCTTTGTTAGCCAGAGCTATAAATTCTGCCAAAAATATAGAGAGTATTAGTAGAGTAATCGTCTCTACAGATTCTGAAAGTATTATAGAAGAAGCTATAGCATACAATGCTGAAGTGCATAGAAGGCGACATTTGACTTCATCAGATAGTGCAAAAACTATTGATGTTATCAAAGATATATATGGCGATATGATATTATCTGATGAAGTGTGTATTCTTCTTCAACCAACTAGCCCGTTACGCCAAGTTAGTGACATACAAGCTTGTATCAATGAATATGAAAGCAACTACCCTGTAAATTCTGTAGTATCAGCGACATTGTGCGAGCATCATCCTTATAAAGTTATTGTTCAAGACGACACAGGTGAGATGGTGCCTATACGCCAGATATCTGATCTAGAGGCACCACGACAGAAGTTACCGAAAGCTTTACGTATTAATGGTGCTATTTATATAAGTTCTTTTGAAAATCTGATCAAGCACGAGTCATTTTTTTGCCATCCAACAAGATTTTTTGAAATGGGCGAAGATGAATCTATTGATATTGATAGTTATAAAGATTTAGAAAGAGCAAATTCAATTACTAAAGGCAAATTATTATGAAACCAAGTTTTAAAATTGGAAACCGCGATATTGGTTATGACTTCGAACCGTTAGTTATTGCTGAAATTGGTATTAACCATGAAGGTTCTTTAGATGTTGCTAAAGAAATGGTAGATGCTGCTCATCGAGCGGGTGCAGAAATGGTAAAGCATCAAACGCATGTAGTAGAAGATGAAATGTCTGACGAAGCCAAGTCTGTTATCCCTGGCAATGCTGATGTTTCTATCTATGAGATTATGGAGCGCTGTGCATTAAATGAAGAAGATGAAACGGCTCTCAAAGAGTATATTGAATCTAAAGGAATGATATTTATTAGCACTCCTTTTTCTAGAGAAGCTGCCTATCGTCTTGAACGTATGGGAGTAGAAGCTTATAAAATAGGATCTGGAGAGTGTAACAATTATCCACTAATCAAACTTGTTGCCTCATTTGGTAAGCCTGTTATCCTCTCTACTGGTATGAACAGTATCGAAAGTATTCGAAAATCTGTAAATATTCTAGAAGCTGCAAAAGTTCCATATTCACTTCTACATTGTACGAACGTATATCCCACTCCATACGAGCTAGTGCGTTTAGGTGCACTGACTGAATTAGAAGAGGCTTTTCCTAACGCTGTCATTGGCTTGTCTGATCACTGTGTAGACAACTATGCATGCTTAGGTGCAGTAGCTTTAGGTGCAAGCGTATTGGAACGTCATTTCACAGACAGTTTTGATCGAGCGGGTCCAGATATTAATTGCTCTATGGATTCAGATGGCATGGCTGATCTAATTAAAGGTAGTAAAGCGATTGCAAAAGCTCGTGGTGGTTCTAAAGGAGCTGTTGCTGAAGAACAATCAACCATCGATTTTGCTTTTGCTTCAGTCGTTGCCTATAAAGATATTAAAGCAGGTGAAACATTAACTGAAGAAAATCTTTGGGTACGTCGTCCTGGAACAGGAGATTTTTTAGTAGACCAGTATGATTCATTGATTGGTAAAGTTGCTCAGACTGATATTAATAAAGGTGAACAACTGAAAAAACCTCAGGTGAGCTAGACATTGAAAATTGCTTTTCTGTTTAAAAGAGACTCTCATTTTAAGGCTGTCAAATCGACAGCCTTAAGAGTATGCGCACAATACAAATGTGAAGCTACTTTCATAGGGATAGATGCAGAAGCTCTATGTAGTCACGAATCTTGTTCTATAATATATATATATGAAAACGACTTAAGTATCTTATCTCGATATGACTATGTCATTGCTTGTTTAGGAGGGTACTTATTAAATCGAACAATTGCTATATTGAAAGACACTGATACTAAAGTGATATCGATATTTCCAGGTATAGTGAGTCACTATCAACTTGATGCTTTTATAAGTCGTCTAAATGCAGATCAGGTTTGGTTAAACTCTAGAGTAGATTTTGATTTATATAGTATTATTTGTCAGCTATATAAGCGTAAGAACAATGGGCTACTATATGGAATGAGTTGGATTGATAATTGCTTATTATCTAATACAAAAAAGATAGTAAAAAACCCTTATAAAGCAGTATTTTTTGAGCAGACTGAAATCTTATCAAATAATAATAAACGTGATAGATTCTTACTAAGAATAAATGAAATTATTAACATGAATCCTGATGTTTTCTTTAAATATAAAATACGTAATAATGTAGAAGATTTATTTTTTACTGAAATAAGGAAAAATCTTAATTGTTTGCCTAACGTCGATGTAGTTAATACATTGTCTGAGAAAGATATTTTAGAGTCTTTATATTACTTAAGTATATCTTCATCTGCTCTCATAGAAGGTTTTCTGTTAGGTAAGAATAGTTACATTATAGATTGGAATTTATTAGATAATGATTCTAAAGAATTCTTTAAATATAGTGAGATTGCTTTAAGTTCAAATAAGCTGTCAGATGAAAAATTTTCTATTAATAACAATTGGCTATTAAAACGTGTAACTGTACCAGTTAAAGCTATAGATTTGAAAAGCATAGATAAAATAAACGTTACAGACTGTTCTATTACTCAGTATAGAAGTCACAATTATATACGTTTTACTTTACTGAAGTTGGGCTTAAAATATAGATTTGCATTTAATTTAGTATTCAAAAGAGAGGTAGTATGCTCTATACAAAAGGCATTGGAATACTTGGAGATGAATAATGAAAGAAAGTGATAGTTTGAATATATTGAGTGATAAAATTAGGTCGCTATACTATAAAAATAACTATGCAGAAGTAGTTAAAACCTTCGAATATTTTAATGACTATCAAAATATTTTAGAGTTGAGTGATGATATTTATATTCTTGTGGTAACTTCCTACTTTAGGATTAAAGATTTTAAAAAAGCAGTTTATGTATCTAAAAAAATTAGTGAACAAGCAATTGATAACAGTCATTTGATTAACGAAGTTTTAGGCGAGTCAACTTATCAATTAAATGAATTAGAATGTTCTTTAGAATTTTATAATAAGGCTTTAGATATTATACCTGCTCTTAAGTCAGCTACAGTTAAAAGTTTAGTTTTAAAGCATCGTCTTGGCTATATGTTGAGTAATAAAGATATTGAGCATGCGCTTAATATTTCTGAGAAATCTAAAAGGATTGAGTGGGTTCGAGATATTGCTTACATATACTATTCTATTGGTAACTACGTTAGAGCCAATTATTGTTTAGAAACAATCGTGAGGTTAAACGGAAAGCTAGATTTTATTGATCAGCTCACTTATTCTTTAAGAGGTATAGCTAATCAGAAAAACTATGTAGAATTTCTACTACCAAACAGAGAGGATAATAAGCTTTATCGTTATAAGCATATTAACAATAGCAGCAAAAAGCTTATAGTTATTATTTCTCCACATTTTAAGTATCTTTTACAAAGCTATAAATTCGATGGTTCACAAGATCTATTATTTATTGGTGACGCTACATCTTCTTATTACACCTTTACATATAAAGAGGTTGCTCGTTTAATAGAGAATATTGTAGGTGAATTCAAATATGAGCAACTAACATTGGTCGGCGCTTCTAAAGGCGGTACAGGCTGCCTATTGATGTATCCATATTTGAGTGATAACTTGATAACACCTATAAAATGTATTGCTTTTTCACCCCAAATTAAGTTGTACCCTTTCAATAATAACTTGATCATACCAAGTTATAGAGACTTCATTAAAAACTGTGAAATCAACCCAATAGTAAGATCTTTTGCAGTCGAGGCACCAAATATTGAAGATATTCAAAAGAGGGATTCTGATGAGATTATAGTTGTGTATGGTAAAGGCTATGAGATGGATGTAATAGAAACTGCTCCTTTACTGAATAACCTATCTATAAAATTAGTAGCGCTAAACTACTCTGCTCACGCTACTATTATTCCATATACCATTCCCTCTGGGAAAACTTATGAAGAATTAACGTCAACATATAGCAACCTTAGGAATTCTAAAGATAAAGACTTTATGGCGTTAGGTGGTGATAAAACAGCTAATATAATTGATGAGATATGGGAATTATATCAAAATCCTGATATTGAATTAAACAAAATTATATAAATTATATTGCTTTCTTAGCTCAATTTAGGAGCTTTACATATTTCTTAGAGTAAAGGATTTGATATGGACTTAACTGAAAATGAACTTCAGTTTAATAGTAAAGAAGGTATGAACTCTATTAAACATGTAGATAACTTGTTTATTATTTCAAACCTTGGTCAATTAAACCATATTAGTGCATTAATTAGTCATTATGGATTTCGTAATTGCGGTTTAATAGTGTTATTTACATCAGCTAACCTTATAGTACCGAAGGATCTTCAGAATAGCCTAAACAGTAGCTTATTTAATTATACATTCTTTTTAGAAATACCAAGAAGTTCTAATAGAATAAACTTAACGTTGACTAAAAAGTTGTATGAAAAATACTCATATTATTTATCAATATTTAGGCCTAAGTGTCTGTTTATTTTAAGCTTTCAATATCATTATTCTCTACTTGGGCAAATTGCATATGATATAGGTGCTGACTTAAATTTAGTTGAAGAAGGCTTAGGCACATATCGGTTAGTTAACCCTGAAGAGAGGGTTTTGGAGAAAGAATTTAACCTTAGTGTGATAAAACGAGCTGCTAAAAAAACTTTAACTAAAACTCAACTATTTAAATTATTATACAGTAGATACAAACCTTTTAAAGAATTTGCTATACAAACTAAATCTTTTGTAAAAGAGGTTTATGAAAGTCCTGAACTTCAGGCTAAGCTCATTAGATCAAATCATAATAAAAAATTGCGAGCAATATTATTCCCTCATACCACTTTCAATAATACTTACACAAGTTTTCCATCTATTACAGGAAATATATTTAAGGCTGAGAGTCACAAGTTTTACCCAGTATTTTCAGATCCCAAAAAGAGAGATATTGAAAGTGCTTTAGATATTATAGAAACCTATGGTATTAGAAATAATGATTACATATATATTAGTCAGAAGTTTAGTATTGATTCAGATGAATATGTTTTTATTGTAGAAGAAGTATTTAAAAAATTTCTCAAGGACTCTGAAGGGCGCATTTTTATTAAGACCCACCCAAAAAGAGAGAGCCAAGCAACTATAGATGCTTTTATGAAGCTGGAAGAGTTCTATGAAGGTAAGATCTGTCTTATTAAAGAATCTAATTTTTTGATTGAAGAGGTTGTACGTCAATCAAATGTAAAAGGAGTAATTGGTATTACCTCGTCAGCATTAGTTTATGCACCTATTGTATCTGAAGATTGTACAAGCTATTCTTTAGCTAAAATTCTACTAGAAAAATTAAAGGAAAAGCCAGAAAACCTTAAGGGTATAAATATGATTACTAGTCACCTTAGTATGATAGAGAACTTTGAGAATGTTATATTTTTAAAAGATAACTTTTTAGAGAAATTCAACTCATCACTTAGCTGAATCACATTAACTGAGGGTACTATGTCTCAATTAGAGCTTGAAAATTATAGAGAGAAGTCAGTAAAATTTGAGAACTTCAAAAATACAATTGAGCAAACAGATAATATATATATACTATCTCATCTTGGTCAGTTGAAACAAATGGAAGCTTTGATACAGGCTAAAGATCTGAATAATAATTGTTTAGTGGTTCTATATACTATTAAAAATCTAATAGTGCCGAATAGTGTTAATAATAATTATTCTGAGAGTTGCTTTAACTGCGTCATTTTTTTTGAAATACCTTCTAGTGCTAACAAATTAGAATATAAACAGCTTAATTTTATTAAAAAAAACTATCGAAACCTGCTTAAAGCAATCGGAGCTAAAAGTTTATATTGTAATAGTTTCGAAGGACATTACTCAATTTTGATGTCTTTGGCTAAATCAGTAAAAATGGATACAATATTAGTAGAGGAAGGAACTGCAACTTATAAGCTTAATGTCATAGATAAGCCCTACACTCCAGCTGATATGAGTTATGTTAATCGTGTTTTTCAAGAGACAATAGGCTCTACATACTTATTTAAAAAAATATTTGATCTAAATGCAATCAACAAAGAACTTATTACACAGTCAAGGTGCTTTATCGATAAGGTTACAAAAAATGAGAATTTTCATAAAAAGCTCATTGAAACAATCGGTAATCGACATATTAAGTCTGCCTTATTACCTTTTAAGGATTTTACTAAGGCTTATGTTAGTTTCCCAAGTTTACTTAAAAAAAGTTTTAAGATTGAAAGTATTGATTATTTTATGATTCATGACTTCATGAATCCACAAGCATTATGCAAAGCCGAAGAAGTTATTAAAAGTTATAATATATCATCTAAAGATATATTATATGTAAGTCAAAGATATACTTTGGATAGTGAAGAATATGTGAGAACTGTTATAGCTATACTAAGTCGTATGATCAAGCCAAACCAAAAGATATTTATAAAACTTCACCCTAAAGAAAGTCAAAAAACACACAATAAATTCAAGTATATGGAATTTGTTTCTAATGGTAAGTTCACAGTAATAGAAGATAATCAGTTTCTAATTGAGTCTGTTATTAAAATATCTAATATTAGTACAGTGATTGGAATTACCTCTACTACTTTAGTCTACGCACCATTAGTTTCATCGAAGACTAAGTCAATATCTATTGCTAAGGAGCTAACTACATTATTATCTCCCAATAAGGTTAATAGAATAGGTATAGAGACAATTACTGAGCATTTAAAGATTTTAAATATATTTGAAAATATTGAGTTTAGATAATTTATCTATTAGATATAATTATTGAATAATAAGGTAGTATGATGATTAAAATACAAGATAAAGGTAACTTTAATGTTATTAAAGTTAATAAAATGAATCACCAGTCTGATAATTCTTCTATTCAAGTATTAGGTAATAATAATACTATTTATATTGAGTCTCGTTGTTCTTTCAAGGATTTTCGCCTTATTGTACGTGGAGACAATAATTCAATTACAATAAAGAGAGGAGTGTGGTTTTTGGGTGGGGCAATATCAGTAGCCAGTTTTTCCAAGCTTGAGATAGGTGAACGTAGCAGCTTCGGTCCACGCTTAGAGTTTGTTGTTGAATCAGCAAAATTAAATATTGGAGACGACTGTATGGCGGCTGCTGGTCTAACAATTCGTACTACTGATACTCACGGTATATATAATTTAGAAGATGGTAAACTAATAAATAAACCAAGAGACGTAACGGTCGGTGATTATGTTTGGTTTGGTAAAGATGCAACTGTCCTCAAAGGTGCTAATGTAGGACCATGTAATATTGTTGCGATGAACAGTATGTTTACTAAGGAATCTGGCGGTTTTGAATTTTGGGGTGGAAGTCCCGCTAAAAAGATTCGAAGTAATGTAATGTGGTCAAAATCTGCCCATCTAAATAATGTTGATGATGACAAATATGCACGTACATACATGGAAAAATATAGTTCTAAAGGAAAAGAGGTATTATGAAAAAATTAGATATTGGGTTAGCAGAATGCTATACATCAGTTTATAACGCTCATAATAGCACAAATCTAGTAATTACTTTTACTCCTACAAACGGTTTTTTTTTATATCATAATGATTTAAACGCTCATAAGATATGCATTTCTACTAAACAACCTAATTATTATATTTTCAATCCTGGCAGCATGTGTAAAAAGTTAGCTAATTACATTAAAGGGTTAGATATAACAAATATAATCCTGATTGGGTCTAGCAAGGCAGGTCTTGCAAGCTTATTATGGGGAGAACTCATCTCTAAAAACCTTTCCAAAAAATATAATATTTTTGTACTTTCTTTTAGTCCTCAAACGCTACTTTATCCTTTCAATAATAGGCTGTATTTTCCTTCCTATAAAATTTTGACAAATTTAATTAAGATTAACGAGGGAATTAGAAAATGTGCAGAAAATTATGGGGATATTAATCGTGTATTGTCTGATTCTGAACTGAAAGGTATGATTATATACCCTCGACTAAATCCATGTGACAAAGCAGAAGCAGAGCGCGTTACAGCTAAAAACATCAAATTAATTGGACTGGATTATCCTTTACATGGTTCATTTCTACCATTTATGAGGCAGGCCAAAGACCCCATCAAGTTACGAGAAATGATAAAAAAGATTTATAGTAACTCTAAAAGCGATGAAGATATAACTGCAACAATACCTGATTCTGAAGAAGAATTATTAAACATAGTTTCTTCGATTAAAGTACCAACTATCGAAGAACTATGTCAGGCTATATTTTTTAAAATGAACTCTGGTAAAGAAATAGATAATTTCGATAAAGTCAACCAGATGGGTTTTGTTTAATTTAAATTGATTGAAGAGTATTTGATTGATTTTGCACCAAATCCATCTTCATATAAAATGCCCAATTTATTGTTAGATAGTTTAACTAAACTTGAATAATCGCTTTTACTATTGGTAAGTTGAGAAACCTTCTGCCATTTGATACCTGAGTCTTTACTGATAAAAATACTCATTTTTTCACGCGATTTGATGTGATTGGGTGTCGAAAATGCTAAAACAGTTTGGTGGTCGTTTGTACAATCTAGTTTTACTAGGCTAGCTTGTACCCAAGGATTAATAGGCATAGTAATTCCTTTCATTTCTTTCCAATCCGACCAGCTATCCCCTTTATTACTACCAACGCTATAAACCCTATTATTAGGTTCGTTTTTACTTATTAGAAATTTTGTATTGGTAAATCCTGGACGGTCATTGCGCATGAGAGTTCCATTGCAGAGCTCAACAATGGTGGCTTCAGATCCTCCGTGTTTCATCTTGCTAACAGACCAAGTTTTACCGTAGTCATTGCTAATCAAATTCTTACCTGAAGCTGGAAAAATTAGCCGTCCATCTTTTGTCATGATACCGTTACCAGGTCCTACCATATCGACTCTATCACGTAGATTTGAAGGTATAGTTATCTGCTTTGCTTTAGACCATGTCTTTCCGCCATTAGAACTATATGAGTGCCAAAACTTTCGATCTCCAACCTTCATTCTTTGTGATGATAAAACATGCTTACCGCTTGCACATTGAGATCTTAGATGAGTATTAAAGATCAAATGTATATTATTTTTAGTATAAAGAACGGTAGGATTAGTATAAGCATCCTTAGTACCGATTTCTGCAGATATATTTGTATTACCAGCTACAATAGATTCAGATGACCAGTGAATGCCATTATCATTAGATGTTTTCATGACGATATCTATTTCACCAGAATCTCCACATTTAAGATTAGTGCCACGATGCCTTTTCTCTGAAAAAGCATAAAGACGAGTAGGTTTGTCTGAGGCATCAGCAACGATAGCAGGTATTCTGTAGTGATAGTTTGCGTCACTTTCGTACACTGTGACGTCATTATTTGCGTATATGGACAGGCTGGTTATACTCAGAATTCCAGTGAACAGTAAGTGATATATTTTTGAAGTTAGCATTTATAAAATTTCTTCCTGATAAGAAAATATTAAATATAAAAATTGTTGAAATATTAAATTTTTATTATCTTTCATCGCTGTTTCATTCATTGTTAAGTTCCAACCATAATAAAAAGGTCGCCCTAATACGGTGACCTTTTTTCCTCTCAACAATGCCTCAAAGCCACCTAATGACGTAATCGTATAGACGTGATCGATTGTCTCTAACGCATCAACCAGATGAATAGACTGGGTCAGGATCAGACAATCTAGCTCAGTGAGCGCACTGACGATAGACGGATCATCCAGTGTCATTGGGTGTGGTTTTACAATGATTTGCGCATCAGGGTTTTCTTCAATGGCCTTATTGACCACATCAAGCAGTGTAATACCAGTGCCACCACCATATTTCAATGAATCATCGTATGGTACTTGCCCAAGTACCAATATACGTTCTTTATTCTTGATACCGTATATAGGTATTACGTCGACATATGACTGATGGTTATATTTGCTCACTCTATGCGACACATAATAATCAAGCATTTCTTGTGCCTGCTCCTCATCATAGCCGTCCTGTTCAAAGTCAAAGTTAGCAATCAAGTCAGTCAGATCGTTTGGGCGAGTCGTGTCAAAGTAAGGTGCTTGACTATCCATCACGATAGATAATGGCGGCGCACCACTTTCATCATCAGGGCCAGAACGGATAAATCCATCTTCTAAAAAGAAGATATCTAGACCTTGCTCGCGTATATACTCAATAAAATAATCAGGTGCTTTATAACCCCAGATATAAATAACTGGATTAACGCGATTGATAAATGGCTTTAACCACAGCTCAAAGTAGCATTGATTGAAGTGCCGTTGTATTTGGACATGTGACGACTCTAATACCCAGCCACCGACCAAATCCTGCCATGGCAGCATACCGACGACTAACGCTAAACGCTGGTTTGGCTGCCGATACTGTTTATAATAGCCTAATAATAGTGGCTTAATGTAAGCGTTAAATTTCATAATATGATTGCTGGCTTAAATTGGTAGCAGATGTGCAAGATTGGGACATTTACGTTGGCAATGTTCTATCGTTACCAGTATAGTTGCATTTACGAGTAAAGACGAATACCTACTTCGAAAAACCATAGTTTCGAAAAATAATGAGTCAGTAAATGAATAAAAAAATATTAGTCACAGGTGGTGCTGGGTATATTGGTACTCATACCTGTATCGCATTGCATGCAGCAGGCTACGACATAGTAGTATACGATAACTTATCCAATAGTAGTCGTGAAGCGATTAATCGTGTCTCTACTCTTATTGGGCAATCGATTGATTTTATCGAAGGCGATATCCGCGATGCTGAGTCACTTAGACAAGTATTTTCAGCACATCAGTTCTTTGGTGTCATTCACTTTGCAGGATTAAAGGCGGTTGGTGAATCCGTTGCGCAACCTCTAAAGTATTACGATAATAATGTTAGTGGTACCATTACCTTATTAGAAGTCATGTCAGAGTACGATGTTAAGAATCTTGTTTTTTCTTCATCTGCGACTGTTTATGGTGACCCTGAAAGGCTGCCTATTGACGAGAATTCACCGCGTTCTTGTACCAACCCTTATGGCCAAAGTAAACTGACGGTCGAGCATATTCTAGAAGACTTAGCGGTATCCGATGCTAGCTGGAACCTTATTCCTTTAAGATATTTTAATCCGGTAGGCGCACATCCATCAGGGCAGATTGGCGAAGACCCCAATGATATCCCAAATAATTTAATGCCTTATATTTCTCAAGTAGCCGTCGGTAAGCTTGAAAAACTCAGTATCTTTGGTAATGACTATCCAACTACTGATGGTACTGGCGTGCGTGATTTTATCCATGTTACTGATTTGGCGCAAGGTCATGTCGCAGCGCTGAATTATTTAGAAAGTCAAACAAGGACAGCAAAGACAGATTCCATAGGATTTTTACCGATTAATTTAGGGACAGGTAAAGGGACTTCTGTTTTAGAGTTAGTAGCAGCATTTTCCAAAGTGTCGGAGCAGGACATTCCTTATCAGTTTGCAGACCGCCGCGCAGGTGATATCGCCAGCTGTTATGCCAGTGCTGATAAAGCGAAAGATCTGTTGAAGTGGCAAGCTGAATTATCAATTGCTGAGATGTGCCAAGACACGTGGCGTTGGCAGAGTATGAATCCGAACGGCTATAACGCCACTTAGATTTTATAAAATATTCTTTTTTAATCTTTCCTTTAAGACAGTTTAAACATTATGAAAAAAATCACCCATGCTGTTATTCCCGTCGCAGGCTTTGGTACCCGTATGCTACCGCTATCTAAATCCGTGCCCAAAGAGCTGTTACCACTTGGTAATCGTCCCGCCATTCATTATGTGGTTGAAGAAGCGATTGCTGCTGGTATCAAGCACATTGTACTGGTCGGGCATGCACAAAAAAGCGCGATTGAAAACTACTTTGATATCAATGCTGAATTGGATAATCAATTGCGTGCTAAAGATAAAGACGCGTTAGCCGATAGCTTAAACTGGCTACCAGACGATGTAACGGTGTCTATGATACGTCAAGGTAAACCGCTAGGTTTGGGACATGCGGTACTCGCTGCGCGCCCCGTTATTGGTGAGCATGATTTTGCCGTATTATTGCCCGACGTGGTACTCGATCCTTTTACGGGTGATATGTCTACTGATAATTTGGCTTTTATGCTGCATCAGTTTGCTACAGATGGTCACTCACAGATATTGGTTGATCAAGTAGCGGATGAAGACGTACATAAG